>Ga0134098_1000115_pt1 | contig 86379 bp, 76 predicted proteins | sample 9_3taG_FD_94456 | JGI IMG/M metagenome (GOLD analysis project Ga0134098, IMG submission 94456) | Switchgrass degrading microbial communities from high solid loading bioreactors in New Hampshire, USA - 9_31_10_142_A3 metaG | ecosystem: Engineered > Bioreactor > Semi-continuous > Anaerobic >... | reverse complement strand
CTTCAGGAGTAAAATGGACCCCAAAAAGCACATATCCTCTGTACAAAAATGCCTTTCCAAACCCGCATTAAAAAATCAATAGAACTTACTTATGCAATGCTGAATTTACTTCTGCATTTGAGCCAACTCAAGGAGCCGATACGGCAAACCATTCGCTGCATCATCTTTCGGCGCCCCCTCTTTCTCTGCGCTCCATAAAAAAGTCCCCCTGAAACATTTCTGTCCAGGGGGACCTGATTGGGATCAATCGATGAATACTGCCGAATACCAGTTTTGCGGGTCATTCTCATCTTTCAGCGTTTCCAGCGGCAGACCGAATTGATGGACTGTTTTGAATACATCGATCCCTACGCTGTGAAATGAAGGCCTTGCCTTTTTGGGATTGGCGCATCTGCCTCCTGAAAAACCGGTACATGCTTCACAGTTGGCACAGTCGCTCATGGAAAAGGCAAAGTAATACCCGTCAAGGAAGGCCATCCTCTCCACCTCAAATGAAATATCATGTGATTTCTTTTTGCTTGTGGAGTGGATGATAATGCCCCGCCTGTATCTTTTCAGCACTTTCTCGTATTCCCATGGCATCAGGGATCCCTTGCGGGACGGGCAGGTATGTCCATACCCCCAGTCGGAACAGCCGAACATGCACTTTAAGATGGTTCTCGAATCGAACGCAATCTGGTCGATTGTAAATGGTACGGCATGATCGGCTCCCATCTCCAATGCCGCTTTGCAATATTTCTCCAGATCCATTTTCCTGTTGCCTCGCTTTGCTGTTTATTCCCCCTGCAATGGGCACCAGATGATTATACACAATAAACAGGAAGGAATAAATACCTGGTTCTCCCTGGCTTAAAAGAGATCCTGGAATATCGTCTCTGTAACAGGGCTGATCAGGTCATGAGCCCAGTCTCCTTCCACCAGTTCGAAGGACAGGAACATGAACGCGCTGAGCAGGAAGAATATGATCAGCAGGATAGTCGGTACAACCTTCAGCTTCTTCACAGCCAGCTTGAGGAACAGGGTATAAATCAGCAGTATTGCTGAAATAACCGGGACCATAACCCTTATGACGTCAATAATAATATCTTCGTCGAGAATGGTATTAATCGGATTCTCGGATGAGGGATATGTAGTCCACAGATATACCCAAATGCCTATAAAAGCCAGCATTGCTATCCACAGTATCGTAAATACCCACGGGAACTTCTTCTTCTTTTTAGCCATCTTCGGAACTGCCGGCTGCTGCGCCTGCGCAGGATAACTTGGCTGCTGGAAGCTTTGTGCCGGCGTGGGCTGCTGGTAACCGGACTGTGTAAAGCTTTGCGCATAAGGCTGCTCAACCTTCTGGGGTTCCGGATAAACTGGCTGTTGCTGCTGCGGGGCAGCTGCAGGGCTTGTATAAACGGGAGACTGTTGTACTGTTGAAGGCTCCTCAACCGTCGTTTTCTCTGTAACCTGCTCTGGCTGATCCCATGCTTCAGGGGCTGCATCGCTGTCAGCTCCGGAAACGCTATCGGGAGTGGTTTCATTGACATCTGCAATAATGGGTTCTTCAGGGGTTTGAATCGTCTGTTCAGGCTCTTTAGTCAGCGTTTCCTGCTTCTGGCCGCAGTTCGGGCAGAACACAGCTTCAGCAGGCATACTGCTGCCACAGGATGAACACATTTTGATATCTCCCATGAAATCGCCTCCAATACTTTCTATTAGGTAGATTCTATCAAATTGTGAAAATACAATCAACAGCAATTTCCAAGCCGGTAAATGGGATGAAAAGCCGTTATTATATTTGTCAGGCCAGTCTACGGACAGCACCGGCGCATGATTGACGCTGCCGGCAATCCATGCTAATATAGTTTTAAATCTTAAAGAAAGGACAGCTTCCGGACACCCACGGATACGGTGCCGGAACAGGGTGGTACGATGATGATTCGCTGATTTCGGATTGGTTAAGCATTATGGCATATTCTTATTGTTTATGCATTATCACATGCTTCGTATGTTCCGGAATCGGCGTTGCTATAAACTTTTTGCGTATCATCCTTCCCTTCAGGGTTGTTGTTTGATGCGTGCCTTCTGCCTTCCGGAACACTTCGGGAGGTTATTTTTATGTCTTTGGTTCTGCAGGCAGACAATATTGGCAAAAGCTACGGCGAACAGCAGTTGTTCAAATCACTTTCATTGAAGATATATTCGGGTGAGCGCATAGGGATTACCGGACCCAACGGGGCCGGCAAATCCACACTGCTGAAGATCCTTGCAGGAATGGAAAGCCCTGATGAAGGTTCTGTCAGGATTTATACCTCTTTCTCATATCTTAGGCAGCAGGACGACGGTGTTCCCGAATCCATGGTCCCCATCCCTCATGCCAATGGCAAGCAGCGTCTTGCAGGAATGCTTGGTATGGATACATATACGCATCATGCCCATTTAAGCGGTGGTGAGAGAGCAAAGGCACGTTTCATACAGGCCTTCGATCCCGACGCCGGGATTCTTTTTATCGATGAACCCACCAGCAATCTGGATATGGAGTCTGCTGAAGTAATCCAGAAGGAACTTGAAGCCTATAAGGGAGCCCTTTTGCTGGTTTCCCATGACAGGGAGCTTCTTGACCGGCTCTGCGACTCAATAATCGAGATCATGAACGGTAAGGCCAGGCTTTTCACAGGTAACTACACCCGGTATGTACAACAGCGTGAAGCCGAATTCCAAAGGCAGGTTTTCGAATACGAATCATATATAAAGGAGCGTGAACGTCTCAGGGAACGGATCCTGGAACGGAAGTCCAATATGAGGTCCGTCAGGAAGGCTCCCAGCCGTATGGGAAACTCGGAAGCCCGCCTCCATAAAATGAAAAAAACCTCTATCCAGAAAAAGCTGAACCAGGCAATCGATCAACTTGAAACAAGGCTGGAAAAGCTTGAAAAGAAGGACAGGCCAATGGAGCTTCCCCAGGTGGCCATAAAGATCGATCCGCCAGGAAATCCCGTATCGTCCAAAGCCGTACGCGCCAAAAACCTTTACGTAGGCTTCAATGGCCGCAAGCTGATTGATAACGCCAGTTTTGAGATACCAACCGGAAAGAGGACGGCTCTCCTCGGGAAGAACGGCAGCGGAAAAACCACACTGGCCAACCTGATCGCTGAAAGGGACAGCCGTATCTCAATAGCACCGGGCGTCCAATTCGGCTATTTCAGACAGGATTTTTCCATATTGGATGAATCGCGGACCATCCTTGAAAATGTCATGGAAGGAAGCGAAAAACCGGAACATATGGTCAGGGGCGTCCTTGCAAGGCTCCTGATACCGGCCGGACATGTTAATAAAAAGGTATTCTTCATCAGCGGCGGTGAGAAGGTGAAGGTCTCCATAGCAAGGCTGCTGGTTTCACAGGCCAATTTTATCATCCTGGACGAACCTACCAACTACCTGGATGTTTTCTCGATGGAGGCTTTGGAGAGTGTGCTGCGCGATTATTCGGGGACACTGCTCCTTATTTCCCATGACAGGAAGTTCGTCGGGAGTATTGCCCAACGGCTGCTCATTATCGAAGGGAATCACATAAAAACCTTCGAAGGATCGCTTAAGGATTACCAGGAAAGACAGAAGGCAGGAAATGACCAGGACCATGCCGGCTCCAGCCTGGAGGACACCATCCGCCAGATGAAGATGGCCGAGTTGTCAGCCAGGATTTCCGCCTGCAGCGACGAGAGCCTGAAGAAGGAACTGGAGGCCCAGTATGAGGCCCTGCTGAAAAACAGGTAACCGGTATCAGGCAAAAGGGGAGGTTTATCGTGCCTCCCCCGCAATAATCCTTATGTTTATGGTTCAGCTTTCATGGTGATTTCGGTCAGTTCCGGCCTGTTGAACAGACGCACGTTGATGACAGAATTGCCCAGCCCCCTGTTAACGTACATGCGGATGTCACCTTTCTCAAACAGACCCGCGTCATATTCAGGAAAGAAAACATGTTCGGGAGACAGAAGACCGCCTTTGAACGGGATCCGGATAACCCCGCCGTGCATATGCCCCGCAAGTATGAGATCAGCGCCCCATTTCACGTATTCGCTGAAATAGGACGGATTGTGGGTCAGCAGGAGGTTGAAGCCGCCTGACGCTGGTCCGAGGACTTCTTCGATGTATTCGGTCCTGAGCAGCAGGTCGTCGTCGGCATATGGCGCGTCACGGCGGGAGTAGTGGTAAAGCTCAAGCGTCAGGCCGATTATACGTATTTTGTCCCCATCCTTCTCCAGGATTTCGGATTTGTTGTCCAGGATATGTACGCCCGCTTCTTTCACCTGTCTTATGAACGATTCATAGCCATAGTCGGACTCGCTCTCAAACTCTTTCCATTGCGCGATTTGTTCATGGTTCCCAAGACACATGTAGATGGGATACTTGTCCCCTATTTCCTCCAGGAAATTCATGAAGGCCTGCCCGTCCCTGGCATGGGAACTAATCATATCGCCGGTACAGACTATTATGTCCGGATCAAAATTACGGATACGCCTGGCCAGGGCACTGTTCCCGCGCCCGAATTCAATGCCGTGCATATCGCTTATCTGCGCAATTTTATACCCGTCAAATCCCTTGGGCAGCCCATTATATGAAAGGGTTATTTTCGTTGTCTGAAGGCCGTAATTCTGCCAATACCAGAACAGGCCCAGAAAAATGATGAGAATAAGTATATACAGGCAGCCAAATGGCTTTTTTTTCTTCATTCTTCCACCTCTGAGCATCAATTATATATCGCTCCTCAAATCAATGTCAGGATGTCTCCCTGCTTTCCGCGGTAAAAACGTTGATTCCTGTTTTGCATAATAACAAGTATACAACATTATAGAAAAACGTCAGGTCAAAAACAAGGACTTTATGAACCCCATCCGTGGAAACCTTCATATAATGTGTTATGGCAAATGATGGGGATTTGACGCTGATGAAGGGATTTTCATGCCCGGATATAGATACCGGCTGGAAGCCTGTGATCCATGAGGACAGTCAAAACGCTCGGGCAGACAGGCCTTCGCTTATTGATAATGTGGATGAGGATAAGCATGCTGAGTATGACATGCCGGCAACTGATGCCCAAATCAGGGAAATCCTTCGCATGCTCGGGGAAATACAGCGTGAGATAGCATCCCTGAAACAAATGATAAAGGGCATGGATATTTCCTGTCGCGTACCTGAAGGCAGGAAGGGAAAGCCGCGCAAAAGGCGCCTTGCAAAGAAATTGACAGCATGGGGAGAGGTTGATCATGTCCGGAACGGTGAACCCAGTATATGACTGGCAGCAAATAGAGATATTCACAAGGCAGATACTCGGCAAAAAGGCCTTCCAGGATGTCTGCACGCTATGGCAGGAGAATTCCGGCCAGCAATCCGGAAATGGCGCAAAGCAACCCATGAGGCTTTATATTGTAAATGACGGGGCATGTCCTGGGGTATCCCCTGCTGCCGGATCCCCGGTGAAGTCGGTCAAACTGTGCAAGAGAGCAGCAGTTCCGGATTACCCGAAGAATACAATCACGGGAACGAAGAAAACACGTATCATCCACAGGTATTCACTTATTCTCCTGACCGAATATGAAAACGGTGAATTCCGGGTCATAACCCTTCCGCGCCAACTCTCAGCCCCGGGCTCATACAGGAAAGGTTCCACCATGGCTTTCTGCGGGATGATCAGCACTGATGGGCAAACATCCGTTCCACAGCGCATGAATGATACGGGCTGCAGCGAGAAGCTGGCCATCATACCTGAAGGAAACTCCTTTTCAGCCTTCGAATACATGCTGACCTTCCCGCTGAATGCCTTCGAGCCTGCAATCAGCCCCGTTGAACTGGAAAACCCGGGACTTAAGTCCACCATAATTCTGTCAAATCTAAGATATGAGACCGACATAATCGAACCCGTTACCGTACCAGCCGGAGAAGGCAGCTTAATATGGACTACCGCAGTTGACCTCATGGTTTACGAGGATATAACGATAAAACTGGGTGTGGACCAGGATATCATAGTCCAGGGGCTGTCAGAACCTTAGTATCGTAACCATACCCCTTTTTTTTGCATAACATATTATAGGACAACCTATCGGAGGTGAAGCCGATGAATGATACTTCAGAGCAGATTTTGGTACTTCAGTTGCTCCTTCTGCAGCAGAAAATACTCCAGTTGGCTTACATAAAAGGGCTTGTTCGGGATGAGCTTGTAAGACTGTATTTCCAGGAGCAGAATGGGAACGATTGCTGAGCCCAAACTCCTTTGGCACCTTTTCCAGGCTGCCGTCAGGTCGAGCGATGCACAGGCCATCTTCATCCCTTACCCATACCGGTCAATGATGAAAATGGCCTTTGGCAGCCTGGCGGTTTTGATCCTGTTTGTATGAATACTATACTTCAGGTTGATTATGGTTTAAGATCAGCAGAAGCTTGCTGATGATGTCTTCCTTTTCCCTCAGCTCCGACTTAAGCTTCGCGATGGTCGTTCTGCAGGTTTGGATCCCTTCTTCCAGGCTCCGGTTAAGTTCCCTGAGCTTTCGGTTTTCTTCTCTTATTTCGGACACGGAAGAATCATTTGAAACCGGTTGCCGCTCATCCTTCGCCTGAAAGAGCCTTTTTATTCTTATCAGCCTTACCAGGTTTTCAAGACATGTCATGGCGTCATCAAGCCCAATCTGGCCGAAAACCGCCTGCCAGTTTATGCTCTCGGTTCCGGTTCCGGGTTCGGGCAGTTCCTTGCTGCATTCGAAGATATTGGAATAGTATTTATCAGTTGCAATATACTCTGTTGAGGCGCTGATTGTCAGGTTGACCCCCGTACCGTCCCCCGTTATTGAATACCTGTATGCCATATCCTTTATGATGGGAATGATGAACAGTCGATCGTTTTTTGAAAGCAATCCAGGCACTGACAGGTCATGGAAACCCGGAAATAGCCTTTTCTGGCAGGACAGCTTCTTTACTTTCTTTATGCATGCCCCGTCGCTGTCCAAATGTTCGTATTCCAGTTCAATAATAAACGAAGCTTCAAGCGCCAGGGAATCCGAAACATGATATGTGCTGAACCGCATTTCATAGACAAAGCATGAGGTTATGCCCAGCACCCTGCCCTGAGCCTTCTCAAGCAGGCAAACCTCACCTTCATACAGGATCTCTCGTTCTTTTCTTGCCCTGCCTGCTATGCTCGTGGACAGAAACAACCGGGCACCCCCACGGGAACATCCTTTTAATTATATTCATAATAAGGGATAAAAAGCATAATCCCTGTCCCCCGCCCCTACAACATGAAATATCGCTAATCATTAAACGGACAGGGTTATAAGTGTTTTACTACGTGTGGGAATGTAATGGAAAACAGGATTTGTAACATAACATTGTTTAGTTATGCATCTACCCGTTTCTCTTTAGCTATTTCACGGGACTGTAACCCCATATGCATAAACATTGAGAAGCAGTGCTAATCATGCCCTGTATTAGCTTATAGCATCTTGCAGTTTCCATAAAATCCTCAAAAAGCCCCATATTTCTATCAAAAAAGCAAAACCCTGAAAGCGTTATGCCTTCAAGGTTTTCCTTGGAGCTGGAGGACGGACTTGAACCCCCGACCTGCTGATTACAAGTCAGCTGCTCTACCTGCTGAGCTACTCCAGCGAAATGGTGACCCCTAGGGGATTCGAACCCCTGTTGCCGCCGTGAGAGGGCGGAGTCTTGACCGCTTGACCAAGGGGCCGTCATCGGTGTCCGTGAGCCGGACAAAGTCTATTTTACTGGCTCATGGTCTGGTTGTCAAGATTTTTGACTTTTTATTTTGTACAGCCCCAAGCCCGGCAAAATGCTCTTAAGACCGCCAGCCTCCGACCGCAATACAAACATTTTCCTGCCTTACTGTATCGAAGGGCTCCGCTGCAGGTTTGCGGAGCCCCCTTGATCTCAGATCTGTTGCCTGTCATTATTTCCTTTCCAGGTAGATAGAGCCCAGGTACCAGTCTTCCGTTTCGTATGGGCTTATATAGATTGCATCGTTCTCACCGATCGGCGAATAGCCATCGGCTCCTACCAAAACGGCATAAGAATTGCCGACCGGGATATCATAGCAATAGAAGAAGCCATCGGCATCGGTTTCAGCATAAAACTGTATCATGCTGTCCTGCGGATCGTTTATAAATTGCTCCAGGGTAACGCCAGCACGCATGATAACAAACATGGCGCCTTCTATGGGTTCAAGGGTAAATGCGTCCACAATATAACCATAAATGTCGATAGTGCCTTCGGTCACGTTGGACGGACCGGGTCTGCTCGGAACATCGGGCAGCCCGGTCTGGGCATAGGCTGCTTCCAGTATTTGAACAGCCTGATTTATGGGTTTTAACAGGAACATTATATCGACATCTTCCCCTATCAGCTTTTGCGTGGGAACGCCTATCATCTCACCCTTGCCGTTGATTGCCGTTCCACCGCTGTTGCCATGGCTGAAAATGGCGTCGGTCTTTATCCAGTCTACCTCGTTGTCATAATTCTCATCGACGAATCCAGACACCTTTCCGGCGGTAAAGGTGATGGTATCCCCTCCCACACCGGGATATCCAAGGATGTTGATCTCATCACCTATGTTAAGATCATCGGAATTTCCGAGTTTCACCGGTGTGAGCTTAAGGTCCGCTGCCGACACCCTGTTTCCGTTAAGGTCCTCGGTAATCTGCACCACGGCGAGATCCAGGGCAGGATCGCCTCCCCTGAACTGGGCAATGTACTGGGGCTGGGCGATAGCACGGACATCATCTGTTAACGCAATTGCCACATAGCCTTCGCTGTTGTACAAACCATACTCATCGCCCACACAGTGATAGTTTGTCAGTATGTATCCCTGTTCGTTCATAATAGTGCCCGAGCCGATACCTATGCAGATAAAATCATCATCCAGCACATAAAGGCGTACGGTGGACTTGGCCAGCCGGTTCATATCCCTTGTGCCCTCCGGTTGGGAAGGTCTTGCCGGCTGATCCGGTTCAGGCGTCGATTCCGGGGTTGCTTTTGCCTCTATAGGTTCCGCATCTATCTTTACAGTCTGCCTGACACTCTTTGACGACTTGTTCCCAGCCTTATCGTACGCAATCACATAATACTCGTACTGTTCGCCGGGAGCAACATCTCTGTCATCATATTCCGTATCGTCAACCGCTGCCAGGACGCTGCCGTTTCGATAGAGCTTATATTCATCAATACCGCTGTCATCGTAGGATTCGCTCCATGCAAGGGAGACCATATCGCTCCGGACTTCCTTTACAGTGAGCACAGGAGCCGTGGGGGGCTTATCATCCTCCTTGGCAGAACATGAGGAAAACAGCATGACCACCGCCAGGGCCATGACTGCAAAGAATTTACGTTTTTTTATCGATTTCAGCATGCAAAATCACTCCTATCGGTATAAGGGTATGCCGGACGATCGCTAATTGCTGCGGGAAATACCAATCTTCTTATAGTTATCCTTGCCAAGAATCCAGTCGTCATAGCCGGTGGAAATGGTAATAACGTAAACGTGGTTCCCAACTGTCATGATAATGTCACGCGAATAGCCAATACCCGGGCTTGAACTCCTGGAACCCGGAACGGGCGATTTGCTGTCTGAAATGTAAATATATTCGGTCACATGGGCATCCTGGCCGCCAAACTCCATCGGGTATGCCTTGACTGACTGGTAGAACTTGTAATCCCTGCCGGTCCTGATTGCCCAGGCAGCGCTCAGATCTTCCAGTTCGGGCACTCCTTCATTGCCTCTGAAGCTTATAAGGGAATTCATATCCATTTCCCTGACACAGATAAAGTTCTGACCGCCGCCGGCCAGGAGGTCGCTTGCCATGAATACGGCGTCCTCTCTCCTGGACTGGGTCCATGAAGCCGGGTAAGCGATCTTTATGCCTCCATCCAGGGTGACGGCCGACGATTTTTCAGGGGTGCTCCTGATGATGAAGCCGGTTACCAGCACGGCAACCATGAGAACCCAAACGGGGAAAACAGTTAGGAAGGATTGTTTCCTGGTCATGGCAACCGGGGTTTCCTCGCCCGGGCTCTTTGACGTGATGATCACCAGGATACCGAAAATAACCACTGCCAGAAGAGCAGGCGGAATGATACCCAGCAGGTAATTCACCCTGAACCCCTGCCGGACCAGCGTATCGACGAGTATACTTGACGCCGCGTTCAGGGTGGTTGCGATGATTACGGCAGCCGGCAGCCTTATCATATTAAACTTGCTGAACTTGGTGATGCCGAGGAAGTAGCAGCTCAGGCCGGTTATGCTGGCATGAGCAAGGGATTCTATTACGACTATCGAAGAGATTGCAGTAAATACGCTTCCGCCGTGGCTCACTATCATATCAAGGTTTGTCATGGCGGCAAAACCGAGACCGAGCGCTGAACCATAAATAATTCCATCAATTTTCTCATCAAATTCATCGCTCACATAAATGCTGTACCTTACTGCAAGCAGTTTCATGGATTCCTGCAGAAGCGCCACCAGGATAACAGAGAAGATATAGTCCGAGATAATCGGTCCGGTTTGCGTTTTCGGCATTACAAAATCCATGATGGGAGCATAAAGCGCCTTCTGTACCAGGGCGCCCAGGATCAGGGTTTTGAACACAAAGCTTTTCGGCTCGGGCTCAAGACGGTCCTGCCTGTAGAATACGGTTAACCAGATAAGCGGTGGGACAAAAGCAATAAGCAGTGAAATCAGTGTACGAAGAACAGAATTGATGGTCAGATCGAGCGTTCTTTCGACTATGTACGAGAACAATACGACCAGAAGCAGTCCAACAATTGATACTGCAGTAGATAACCAGAGCCCTGGCCTGTTTCTTTGACCTGGTTTCATAGCGTTACCTCCAAAATAATGCAATTCCACCCACAGTTTAGCACAATACCGTGATTCTGTCTATTATCTAAATATTCAGGCAGAATGCCGGTTATGGCACACAAATATGAAACTGATGGTGCCGTCAGAAACAGGAATACGATATGGCGCAGGGCTTTCCAGGTATTCTCAGAAAGGCCTTAATACCTCGATGGTAAGCACGGTCACATCGTCATTGATCTTTTCCGAATACTGTTTAACGTCATCCAGTATCACTTCGGTCATATGGTTGGCATTCCATCTTCGATGCTTCGTTATCAGGTCTTTCAGTCGTTCCTTGGAATATGGCTGTTTATTGTGGTTAAGGGCCTCCACAAGGCCGTCGGTATAAAGGATAAGCTTGTCGCCAGGGAAAAGCATAACCTGCCGGTTGGAGAACTTGGGAGTGATGATATCGCCAAGTTTGCAGATGGCAAATCCATCTGAGTCAAGCTCCTGTATGGACCCGTCAGGCCTTAGCCTTAAAGGCGCGGTATTAAGCCCGCCGGAAGCGTAGGAGAATATGCCGGTATCGATATTGTAAACGCCATAGATCAGAACGATATATAACTCCTCGCTGAAGTTTGCGGCATTGAAGGAGTTGTACAGGTGTTCCAGCACCATGGCGGGGATCGTCATGCCTTCCCTGCCTATCTCGTCAACGAGGGACATGATTTTCTGAAATGTAAATACTGTGAGCATGGCGGCGGAAACACCGTGTCCGGAAACATCGCCGATATATACACCGTAATGTGAATTGTCAATCCTGATTACATTGTAGAAATCGCCGCTCAGGTTTTCAGCCGGCAAATAACCTGAGACAAATGAAACATACTCATTGCTGGGAAGAACAGAAGGCAGCATGGCCTGCTGGATGCCCCTGGCCACTTCCAGGTCGGCTATTAGCCTCTGGTTCACCTGCTTTAATTCATGGGTTCTTTTATCGACCAAGCGGTCAAGCTCATAAGCATACTCGTTTAATTCCTCTTTGGCCTTGGACAGGAGTACATAGGGCCTTCTTATGCCCTGTATATAGAATATGTAAAAGAACAGCATGAAAGCTACAAACTTCAGCATACATGATATAATTGCCCTCATATCATACAAACTGACAAGGCCAATGGTGGTTACCTGGCAGAAAACCATGATAATAAAGGCGCATGCCAGTGTCTTATACAAGGGATCTCCGTTTTTCCTCAGCCTCATGACCGCACGGAACGTATTATATCCATAAATGGCAGCGACAACAGCAATAACAATATTGCCTGCGGTTTTAAGCCCTTCGTTTCCATAGAGACAGCCTGCCACGCCGTCGGATAGCTTAACAAACAGTACAGCCCCTGCGATGAACAACAGGGATACTGCAAGTTTCCAGTTCCTTCCCAGCCGGTCTTTTCTCTGATCAGGCATGCTCACCAGGATGAGAAATCCCGCCGCATTTGCAACCCTGGCCAAAAGCCAGAACATGACAGCTTCCCCGGACGGAGCGCTGATTCCTGACAGACCGGGCATTCCCGGGTACGACAAAAGATAAACCGTATCGAAGACTCCCGAAATCAGGAATGTGAAACCCGCAATTGCGAGACGGTTGTTCATCATCTGGTTATATGTATAGTACGTGACGAGGAAGATTGAAACGGCAAGAATGATGGATGCGAAGATAAGCCAGTTGCAATAGGGCGCTGCGCTGTTGACTATTATATGTCCGCCATAACTGTTTTCCAGAAGGAACATTACGATCAGAAGCGAAATGCAGCCGACCAAGACATGGAAGATCTGGGTGTAACGCTTTAAATCCCATTGGTGTCCTGATTTCAGGTCTGGGGTTATCATATGTGGCCCTCCGGAATTTTATCTATGGTAGAAAAAACAATAAAAACTATTTATTCTGTTTTTATCTTAATATTCATATCATTATTTTAACACAAGAAAACCTATTTTCAACTCAATTTATGCATAATTCGCTATTTTCGAACATACTCCCGATACCTGCGGAAGCAGTTCTCCCCCCTTGCCTTTATTCTTATTTCTTGATCTTTTATCCCGAGCACCCTGCATCATTTATCCTTAAGAAGCTTTTTCAGTTCGTTCATGAATGTGTTGATATCCTTGAACTGGCGGTAAACAGACGCAAAACGCACATATGCCACTTCATCAAGCTCCCTTAGTTTTTCCATGACGAGTTCGCCGATAAACTCACTGGTGACTTCCCGTTCCAGGGAATTGTAGATATGCGACTCTATGCTGTCCAGCATTCTTTCGATCTCGTCGACGGAAACCGAGCGTTTCTCGGTCGCGCGAAGGATACCCTTCCTGACCTTGTCCCGGTTGTAGGGTTCCCTGGAGCCATCCTTTTTTATAACCATGATGGGAAGATGTTCGACTTTTTCATAAGTGGTGAAACGCTTGCGGCAGTTAAGACATTCCCTGCGCCTCCTTATGGTGGCGCCTTCATCCGTAGGTCTGGAGTCGATAACCTTGTCTTCCTGGCAGGAGCAATAAGGACACTTCATGTGGCCTGTCCCCCTTTATCTTATGTTTCAGGACAAAAACTGCTTTCTCAATTCAATACCTATATCGGACTTTGTTAATGTTTTGTTTAATTATTTGGAAGTGAGAGGCTGGATGTTGGAGTATCAACCTTCCCGCTTCTAACCTCCCACCTCTTACCTCCATATTTCATACATACTTCTGCATATGCTTCAGGGCCGATTTTTCAAGGCGGGAAACCTGGGCCTGGGAGATGCCGATCTCCTCGGCGACCTCCATCTGTGTCCTTCCCTGGAAGAAACGCAGGTCCACAATCTTTTTCTCGCGCTCGCTGAGCTTGCTCATGGCCTCCGAGATGGCTATGCTCTCAAGCCATTTCTCATCACTGTTCCTCTCGTCGCTGACCTGGTCCATGACATATATGGCATCGCCTCCGTCATGGTACACCGACTCGAAGAGGGAGATGGGTTCCTGGATGGCGTCCAGCGCCATAACAACATCTTCTTTTGAGATGTTAAGTTCCTTGGCTATATCGATTATCGTGGGTTCACGGGACTCCCTGCCTATCAGCCTGTCCCTCGCCTGCAGGGCTTTATAGGCCGTATCCTTCAGTGACCGGCTTACCCTGATCGGGTTATTGTCCCTTAAATACCTTCGTATTTCTCCGATTATCATGGGAACGGCATAGGTTGAAAACTTTACGTTCTGGGTGACATCAAAATTATCGATTGCCTTGATAAGACCAATACAGCCTACCTGGAACAGGTCGTCCGCGTTCTCTCCCCTGTTCCCGAACCTCTGGATGACGCTCAGCACAAGCCTCAGGTTGCCATGGATGAATTCCTCCCTGGCCTCCCTGTCTCCCTGTTTGATCCTAACGAAGAGCTCATCCATCTGTGAACTTGTAAGAAGTGGAAGTTTAGATGTATTGACGCCGCATATTTCTACCTTGTTCATCATAGAATCAACACACCTCGCTCGCAGACTGAATTGGTTTCGCTCACCTACAGTCTTGTCCTCGCGGGGTGTGTTTATGCGGAACAAAATCTTGAAAATATTTATAAAAAGCCTTGACAAGCCAATTGCACGGAGTACATGGCTTTACGGGTCACAGCATCCTGCATATTTCCCGCTTCAGCCTGCCTAATATCCTTTTTTCCAGCCTGGATATATATGACTGGGAGATGCCCAGCATGTCTGCCACTTCTTTCTGTGTCTTTTCCAGGTGGTTGTTGAGACCGAACCTGAGTTCCATGATCTTCTTCTCACGCCCGCTTAGCTTGTTCATGGCGCTCACCAGCAGCTTTCTGTCGGTTTCCTCCTCCAGGTTTCTCTGGATAATGTCGCTGTCGGTTCCAAGTATGTCGGAAAGCAGCAGTTCGTTCCCGTCCCAGTCCACGTTCAGCGGCTCTTCGAAGGATACCTCGCTTCTTGCCCGGCTGTTCTTTCTCAGGTACATCAGGATCTCGTTTTCAATGCAGCGGGAGGCGTAGGTGGCAAGCTTTATGTTTCTGCCCGGATTGTAGGTGTTGATTGCCTTGATAAGTCCGATTGTCCCTATGGAGGTAAGGTCCTCTATATCAACACCTGTGTTCTCGAACTTCCTTGCTATGTAAACCACCAGCCTGAGATTCCTTTCTATCAGTACATGCTTTACCGAGTTGTCTCCGGCTTCAAGGCTCTCAAGCAGTTCCGCCTCTTCCTGAGCCTGCAGCGGCGGAGGCAGGATATCATTCCCGCCGATATAGTAGATTTCATTAACAGGCTCATTGTTTATGGAAAAGAAGTTGAAAAAGAACCCAAATACCTTTTCAAACATATCGACCATCCCCTTCCTGCGGTAACTTGTCTGCGGGCGCTGCGCCGGCTGTTAAATGTTAGCCAGGGATGCCGGCCCCAAAAGTGCTGTATATCTCGAGTTGCTGGAAAGCTTTATGCCACAGATGCCAATAATGGCGTTCTTTATCTCCTTGAAGCTGTTTCCATGGAGAACCCTTATGGCATCAGGTCTGAACCCTGCCAGGATCCCGTTTTCCCTGCCTATGGACTTGAAAGGTATCAGGTGCATCCTGCTTTTCCACAACGGGTTTATATCCGGCCCCATCTCCCTGTCGGGCGCCCCATTTGACAGAAAAAAGTCATAGATTTCCGGAGGCACGATGTTTTTCACCGATTCAGCCTCCACTATAATTACAGGATAGCCTGTCAGCGGATCTATAAGCGAATTCCCTGTATCGATAAGAGCATTGAACCGGGCAGACCGCTTTCCAAGCGTGACATTCACCAGCACGATGTTTCCTTCCCTCACCGCCTTGCCCGAGAGTATCCTGCCTATGGGCCGTACAAGCATTGCGCAGATTCCGGCCGCGAATAAAAAGGCCTTGAGCACACCCTGCGGGCTTAAGTACATCAGACCGCCGTAAGTCAGCATGCTTCCTCCGAACAGTCCAGAAATGGCATATGTGCATCCGCCCAGCATGAATGCCGTAAGCAGCATGATTCCCCATCTCCTGAGAAGATCGGCGGTGCTTTTTACCCTGAACGCAATCAGCACCATCAGCATGGAGAACAGGATCTTGACCGGCAATGAGGCAATCAGCGGGTTGGACCACATTATTACGGCGAATACGGCATAGAGAGCACCTGCGGATGAAGACAGGACGATTCTCCAGAGCTTTGCAGGCAAACCCGACATCATGCTGGTCAGTTTCAGGATAAAGCAGTTGGCAAGCAGGTTTTCAAAAAACAGCAAGTCAGCGTAAACCACCATCCCTGCTCCCCTCCCCTGGCTTGATGGTTTCATTACAACTATTATTCAGGTGTCCCTAATTTATGAGTACTATCCCTGCCAGGCCGGAAGTTTTCTCGTTGTCTCCGTCCTTTTGACGGTATTAGCTTCCGTCTGATGGTGATTATAAAAGCTGGGGCGCAGATTTTATGTCAAATCAGGTTATAGCCCGGCGAAAAATATGTCGTAATGCCCTGGACCCTTCAAAACGCGCTTGCAGGAAGGGTTTTGATTTCCCGTAACACTGCATTCCGGCAAGGAATATGATGACAATGTATTACCTGCTGGAGTGATTGTATGCCCGGGATAGCCGGAATTGTAAACCCTATGGCAGATATAACCCACCAGTGCAGCCATATCTGCCCGGTTTCGGATGCTGTTCGCGCAAGAGGCCCGGCAGGCGCCAGCCTGTACATCTCGCCCCATTCAGTCATGGCATGCAGGATATCCAGCGATTGCAGCGCCGGCGAAACCCCATGGGTTTCAAAGATAAAGCAGCACGGCAGGGAATACATAATCGTAATGGACGGGACCATCTACAATTATGGTGAGCTACGATCCCAACTGGAATCCTACGGCTGTGAATTTAAGGAAAACACCTTTTCCGAGCTTGTGGGATATGGCTATGCCATCTGGAACTCTGCCTGCTTCATGAGACTCAACGGGCTTTTCGCATTGGCCATATGGATTTCCGATGAAAAAAGGCTTATTCTTGCCAGGGACCATATAGGTGCAAAACCGCTTTATTATACATTTCTAGAGTCCTCACTTGTCTTTTCCTCCGAGATTGGCGGGATCACATCACACCCGCTGTTCAAGGCGGAAATAAATGTTGAAGGTCTGTCGGAGCTTATATGCCTCAGTCCGCGGAATACGCCGGGAAGCGCTGTCATAAAGGGTATTCATGAGCTGAGACCTGCCCATTATTTGACCTTCGGACCCGACGGAACATCGCTCAGTCGATACTGGCGGATAGAAGAAAGGGAGCATACCGATTCTGCCGAGGAAACGGCGCGCCAGTTCAGGGAACTTGTCACCGAATCGATAAACATGCAGGCAAAGGCAGATCTGCCCGTATGCGGACTTCTTTCCGGCGGGCTCTATTCAAGCCTTATCACGGCGATTATCTGCAAAAACAGGCGCAGCCTCTTCAGCCATCTATACAATACCTGGTCGGTTGAGTATGAAAAGGACAGCAAACTGACCTCGACAAACTTCCAGTCCGATTCGGACATACCCTGGATCAGATGGATCTGCAGGGAACTCGGAACACGGCACCACTATATACTTTTGTCAACCGAGGATTTGCTGGAAGCCCTGTTTGAGGCATCCGAAGCAGGAGGCACGCCTGGAACCGGCGATTACGACAGCGCGCTTATGCTCCTGTTCCGCGAGATACGCATGGAGTATCCCATAATTATTTCGGGCGACTGCTCCGACGAACTTTTCGGATACGGCATTAAAACCCCTGATGTTTCATCAACTGGCAGGAAGCGTTTTCCGTGGGCGTCCAACCTTGCGGAAAAGATAAGCGTCTTCTGTACTGAAATCGTGGAATTGGTAAAGCCTTATGAGTATATCGACAAGTGCTATGAGGAAGCCCTGCTTGAGTACCCGCGCTTTGCCATAAACGCATCGGGGCTCAAAAAGGACTATGAACCGGAATGGTTCAGCCTGTACTGGAACCTCCCCTGCATCCTGGGCCGCCTGGACCGGGCAAGCGCGTCTTACAGCCTCCAGGCAAGGGTGCCCCTGTGCGATTACAGGCTTATAGAGTATCTCTGGAATGTCCCCAACGAGATGAAACGGTATAATGGCACGGACCGGGGGTTATTGATAAAGTCCATGCAGGACCTTCTTCCCCGCGAAATCCTTGAGAGGAGGAAGCGCGCCTTTCCGAGGCCTTCGGATCCTGCATATGGGGAAAAGATAAGGAATACCCTGAAGGAATTGATTTACGATACCGGATCGCCGCTGCGCTATCTCCTGGAAATCAGGACGCTGGAGTCCATGATGCGCCAGCAGGATACCAGCAAGCGCCAGAACTCATACCAGCAGCTGTTCATATGGCTGATCCAGTTGAACGGTTTTTTCAGGAGCCATAATATCAGAATTCTTTGACAGCCTGGATAAGGGCTTCCACTATTTTGTCCTCGTCAACCCTCCTGATGATCCGGCCTTTCTGGAAGAGAACAGCAAATCCCTTCCCGCCGGCAATGCCGATATCGGCATCCCTGGCCTCGCCCGGGCCATTGACCTCGCAGCCCATGACGGCCACTTTTATGGGCTTGTCCACGCCTTCAAGGGCTTTCTCAACCTCGGTGGCTATCCTGACAAGATCTATCCCGGTCCGGCCGCAGGTGGGACACGATATGAACTGGATGCCCTTTGAGTAAAGCCCGCAAGAACGCAGGATCTCTTTCGCAGCACGAACCTCACCGACAGGGTCCCCTGTAAGCGACACCCGAAGTGTATCCCCGATACCGTTCAGAAGCAGGGCCCCTATCCCAACAGCGGACTTGATGGTTCCCCTGTAGGGTGTGCCCGCCTCAGTGATTCCTATGTGAAGCGGATAGTCGGTTTTCTGCGAGATTATCCGGTAGGCTTTATATGACATGACCACGTCCGATGATTTTATGGAGATCACAATATCGGAAAAGCCAAGGTCCTCCAGGAAAGCCGCATGGTTTTCGGCACTTTCAGCCAGGGCCTCGGCGCATACCCCTCCATACTTCTCAAGAAGCTGCTTTTCAAGGGATCCGCTGTTCACGCCGATCCTGATGGGTATGCCTCTCTCGGAGGCCATCCTCACAACTTCACGAACCTTATCCCTGGAGCCGATGGTTCCGGGATTGATCCTTATTTTATCTGCGCCATTCTCCATGGCTTTCAGGGCAAGCCGGTAATCGAAGTGGATATCGGCCACCAGGGGAATCCTGATCTGCTCCCTGATTCTTTTTACAGCCTCGGCAGAATACATGTCGGGCACTGCCACCCGCACTATATCACAACCGGCGTCCTCCAGTGCCCTTATTTGTGCCACAGTGGCTGAAACGTCAGCGGTAAGGGTGTTGGTCATGGATTGAATACTTACAGGCGCGCCGCCTCCGACAGGCACATTACCGACCATTACCTGTCTTGTTGGACGCCTGGTTATGGATTCTTCCACGGTCATCCGACCTCCCTTCTCAGAAAAACCATCTGGGTATATCGTTGAAGAGCGTGGCAATCAAAAGGCAGACCAGGAGCATGAAGCCGATCATTGAGACCATGCCAACCTTCTCCTGGGGCAGCGGCTTACCGCGGATCTTTTCTATCAGAAGGATAAGGAGTATGCTTCCGTCCAGCGCCGGGATGGGCAGAAGGTTCATGACACCCAGGTTGATGCCGATAAAAGCGCTGAGATAAAGCAGGTTCAGCACCTTTTCAGACACCGGCTCCCTTTCCCTGACGACGCTTCCCACAGAACCGATGATGCCAACAGGTCCGGAAAGTTCCCTGAAGGAAACGGTGCCGTCAAAAAGCCAGCCCAGGGTTACGAACACATTGCGGATGGTTGATACCGAGAACCTTCCGGCCGCCCCGAATGTACCGAAGAAATTTCCTTTCTGGCGCTCAAATCCCAGGTCCAGCGTAAACTGGGAGTAAGCATACGGCTTAATGTTCTCAAAGACGAGGGTTTCACCGTTGCGCAGAATCTCCAGGGTCAGGGGAGCCTCCTTGTCGGGCCTGGTCACATTGAGCACCTGCTGAATGTCCCTGGTGCTGCTGACCGGAATACCGTCAACCTTTACAACTATATCGCCCCTCCTGATGCCGGCAGCCCTGAGTGGAGAATCATCCTCAATTAACTGGATCTCATTGGTGCCGATGCCGTTCTCGGAAACGGCTGTAAAGCCAAGCCTCCAGATGGTCTGGGTCCTGGCCGGGGTGATGATGAGTTTTACCTTTTTACCGGTATCGGCATCGATATAGACAACCTCTTTCGGGGAGCCGTCTTCCCCATACAGGAATATTCCGATGTCAGAACCAGGCTCAAACAGCCTTTTTCCGGCATAGGAGATTAATCTGTCCCCTACCTCAATGCCTGCGGCCTTAAGGGGCGAATTCTCTCCCAGGTATGAAATCCTGTTGGTGTTATAGCCCGCCGAAGACAGGACGATGGCGGCCATAACGAAGGCCAGGATGATATTCATGGCAGGTCCCGATCCTATCACCAGGGCACGCTTCCAAAGCGGCTGCTTTGAAAACGAGCGTAAATCATCGGAGGCTTCCTCCTCGCCCTCCATCTTCACAAAGCCGCCCATGGGAATAAGCCGCAGCGAGTAGGCCGTTTCACCTTTTTTTATTGAAAAAAGTCTTGGCCCCATAAAGATGGAAAATTCCAACACCTTGATGCCTGCGGCCTTCGCCGCCAGGAAATGCCCAAGCTCGTGGATCAGTATCAAAATGCTCAGCACTATAAGTGCAACAAGTATTCCCATATATTGTCCTCCGTCAAAGCGGTTGTCATTGGATCAATACCCATTATCACGGGTCCTGCACCTTGCTTGCATACCTTCTTATGATATCCGCGGCCATTTCCCTTGAAGTCAGGTCAGTATCTATTATATCGTCGAGGGAAGGCCTGGTATTCACCCTATGTTCCTCCATGACCTGCCCGATTATTTCGGGAATCTGGCAGAACCCTATTTCTCTTTTAAGAAAAGAGGCAACAGCCACTTCGTTGGCCGCGTTCATGGCAGCAGGCAAGGTTCCGCCGGTCCCTGCAGCCCGGTAAGCAAGCCCGAGGCACGGAAAAGCCTCCATGTCGGGTTTTTCAAAGGTCAGGCTTCCGATCTCGGTCAGTGAAATACGTCGGAATGAATTTGCCGCCCGTTCCGGCCAGGTCAGGGCAAGCTGGATGGGTATGCGCATATCCGGCGCCCCAAGCTGTGCCATTACGGACCCGTCCACGAACTCGACCATTGAATGTATGATGCTTTCCTTGTGGATAACCACCTCTATGTCATCGGGCTTCATGCCGAAAAGCCACATGGCTTCGATTACCTCAAGCCCCTTGTTCATCAGGCTGGCAGAATCGATGGTGATCTTGTCTCCCATGGACCAGTTGGGATGCCTGAGTGCCTGTTCCGGGGTCACTTTTCTCATCTGCTGCGGGGTAAATCCCCTGAAAGGCCCGCCTGAAGCCGTAAGGATGATCTTCTTCGCGTCCTCTCTCCTGTTCCCGGCCAGGCACTGGAAGATGGCCGAATGCTCGCTGTCTACCGGCAGGATTTCTACACCGTTCTCCCTCGCCTTTTCCATCACAATGGACCCGGCGGTCACCAGTGTTTCCTTGTTGGAAAGGGCTATGTTCTTGCCCGCCTCAATGGCCGCAATGGTTGGCACAAGGCCGGCGATACCCACGACCGAGGTGAGAACCGTGTCGGTCTCCCTGAGGGTTACGGCTTCAATGATGCCGTTCATACCGCCGAGGACCCTGCATGGAAGATCGGCCACCGACGACCTGAGCCCTGATGCAGCCTCTTCATCATAAAGGGCGGCAACCAGCGGCCTGTATTTCCTGACCTGTTCCTCCAGCAATGAAGCGTTGGAACCTGCAATGAGAGATATAATATTAAGACCCAAAGACTCACAGACTTCCAGGGCCTGCTTTCCTATGGATCCGGTGGATCCCAGTATGGATATTCCCATCAATCTTTCCATTATACGTCAATACTCACATCCTGCTAAAAGAATAAACTGACGTAGAAATATACCACAGGCGCTACGAAAAGATAGCTGTCGCACCTGTCCATAATGCCTCCGTGTCCCGGTATGATGCGGCCAAAGTCCTTTATGCCGGCAGCCCTCTTTATGCAAGAGGCCGACCAGTCGCTTAACTGGGACATAACCCCGCATAAAAGCCCTACCAGCGCAAAATGTAAGGGATCAATCGGAGCGGCGCCGGAACTGTTTATGAGGAGGATGCCATACAGAACCATGACTGCCGTACAGCCCACTGCGCCCCCTATGGCGCCTTCCACGGTCTTCTTAGGGCTGATATCGGGAATGAGTTTATGCTTCCCGAAGAACAATCCCGCAAAATAAGCGAAAATATCGGTCACCGACGCGCCAATGATAACCATCCATATGTACTCAAACCCCCGGTCCATATTCCTCACCATGATGGCATAGGAAAGAAGGAACGGTATGTAGGCAATGCCGAGCAGCGTATACGCCGCATCGTCCGGTTTCAGCTTCCGTTTTCCGAACATGATCCCGCAAAACAGGACAACAACAGCAAGAAAGGCCAGGGCGCCTAGTGCGGTCCCTGAGAACAGGCTTTCCACGAACTGCGGAAATTCAGACCTGTCCGGCGCCGGGAGAGTGGATATATAGGCACGGGCTGCAAGCAATAAAGCTGCAATCCATGAAACCCACAAAACCACTTTAATGTCCCTTTGCTTCATGACCCCCGCATATTCATACAAACCTACGCAGGAGATGACTAAAACTGCTATGGCAAGAACAATTGGCGGGAGCAGCAGTATGGAAACCAGAATGGCCGCTGCTGTTACACCGCTGATAATCCTGGTCAGCATTTCAAAGCCCTCCGAATCTTCTTTCCCGCCTCTGGTAATGCGCGATGGCATCATGGAGGTGTTTTTTCCTGAAGTCGGGCCACAGGGTGTCGGTAAAGTAAAGCTCACAATATGCACACTGCCAGAGCAGGAAATTGCTGAACCTGATCTCCCCGCTGGTCCTGATCAACAGGTCGGGGTCGGGAATGCCCGCCGTCCAGAGCCGGTCTGACAGGGAATCGAGGGTAATCCCGGATTCGCTGATCCTGCCATTTTTATAATCATCAAGCAAGGTCCGGCAGGCATTCAGTATATCCTGCCTTCCTCCGTAGTTGATGGCGATAATGAGGTCAAGGCCTTCGATATGCTCGGTGTTTTTCTCCACCCTGCAGATTTCGGATACCAGTTCTTCAGGAAGTCCTGACCTGTCCCCTATCACCCTTATCCTTACCGGCTTTCCCCTTAGTTCTTTTTCCGAGTTCTTCAGGTATTCCATCATGAGCTTGAAAAGCTGGTCCACTTCTTCCCGGGGCCTGGACCAGTTCTCGCATGAAAAGGCGAATACAGTAAGATACCTGATGCCCAGGTTATAGCATTCTTCCACTATCTTTTTCAGTATCCTTGAGCCTTCCCGGTGCCCCATGCTCCTTGAAAGCCCTCGTTTTTTGGCCCACCTGCCGTTCCCGTCCATGATAATGGCGATGTGCCGGGGCATGGCTTCAGGATTGAGTTCGGTCTTACTTCCCCTGTTCGATCCCATTTATATGATTCCTTTTCGGATATTTTAAGGCCGTGGGCTTCTTTGCCAGGCGGCCAACAACAACATCATACCAAAAAGAGATGATGTTTGCCATAAATAATATCCATAAAAACTATCTTCGGGCATCAGGCAGAGTTTTATCGCATTTCCCCGGTATTTTCCGGCTAAACTATCTGAACAGCCTTTTCAGATGCCTTAGCAGCTTCATTCTGCGGAGATCAATCGTGACCTGGTGGTTGTTGGTTCTTAAAATAAACATGAAATTCCTGGGCATTAACCTGCATCTCCTTCATATATACACCGGATAAAAAATAAAGGTCTGATCCATTGGAGGACCAGACACAAATCATTATACCATCAGGTCTGCGTAATTATTCCTACAGCGCGTTATGGGACCTGAACCCTACAAGGCTGACATTTTCCACGCCTTCAACAGCCGTAAGGCTGTCGGTGAAAGCCGAGTCTCCCTTATTCAGGCGAACCTCGTATGTATATTCCGATTCCTGCGCAAACGAGGCTTTTGCCTTAAAGCGGTACTTCCTGACATTTTTCTTTATGATCTCCTCGAGCTGGCCCTGGCTGACGCTCTGACTGGCGCTGATCACCAGCACGAAAAGGTTCTCCCTGCCGGTAAACCTGCTCATTACCAACAGGACGATGCCTATGACAACGCAGCCCACAGTTGCAATAAAGTAAAACCCTGCGCCTATGGTAATTCCCGTGGTAATGGCCCAGAACATGTATATGATATCGATGGCTTCCTTAACCGCGGTTCTGAACCTGACAATGCTCAGGGCGCCCACCATTCCGAGGGAAAGCAGGATATTGGACGTGATGGTCATAATGACCAGGGTGGTTATCATTGTCAGCGCCACCAGGGAGATGGAAAAGCTGTTTACAAAGGCAGGGGTGTTGTCGGACAGTCGGTAGATCAGGTAGATAAACATTCCTGCCAGGAAGGCAAACATCAGGGCGATGAGCACCTGGTTCAATGTAATGCCCTCAAAGGTCTGGGAGTTTAAAAAGTTGTTCTTGAAGATGTCCTGAAATGTTAATGGTCTGTTCATGGGATCCTCCTCCAAAAGTATCGTTCAGGCTGCTGCTTTACCGGTATATGCCAACCATTCTGCCATTGGCGTACTTGGAAATGGACTGGCGGGCGCCGGCCTCCTGGAAAACTGCTCTCAGATGATCAGGGAACACAGTGGTGTACTTTACTTCGAAAACCATGTTTTCAGGCGCAGGCAGGTTGACAAAACAAGCGGGTTTGTACAGGCACGGATTTTGGTTTATACTGGTTTTAATATTGGAATCAATGGTTATGCGCACGTTTCCCGGCTCGTAAACGAATGCCTTCCGCTGGTAACTGATAATGACCCGGGGTTTCAGCAGCATTGTATTAAGTTCGGGGAATTCATGTGAAAAGCTCCGGCTGCATTCCATGAAACGAAAATACTCTTCGTCGCTTATCGGGATGCTTTTCTTGGACACTATATCCCCGCGCTTATGCTTTCGCTCAAGCTTCTTGAATTCAAGGTTATCGTTATATATGCGGATGCGAAACTTGGGAAGCTTGTATGATCCGTCCAGCTTTCCTGTAAGGGCCTGGTCGTAAAAATCGTCGAAATAGAGAGATTTCACGTTGTATACGCCTTCGGCGCCGTTTTCGTCATAAGGAAGCATGTATTGAAGTTTTTTCTCGAGTATGGCTGCATTCGCTGGCGAGATACTAAATTTAAGCTCATATCTTAAAGTGTCGGTCATGTTCCTGCCCCGTCCATCATTCTTTTAATACTTCTCTTTAAAGACCTGCTGAATATTATATACAAACCATCCAGGTATTCGCAACTCATGATTCCTTACCTTTGAAAGGTTCGAGCCCCAGGAGCCTTGCAGCGTTCTTCCACAGGATGGCTTCCTTCTCCTCTTCGCTGAGACCAAGCCTGTTGAAGATGGAAAGCTCCCTGTCATGGTAGGTTATTGGATAGTCGGTCCCGAAAAGAACCTTGTCAACTCCGTGCTTCCGGATGATATTCACTGCACTATCAGGGTCCATGAAGGCAATCGCACTGGATGTGTCAAGCCAGAGGTTTCTTCCTATAAGGTATTCCTCGGCTTCCTCCCACTGTTGGTGGCCGCCGAGATGGGCGGCTATGATCCTCAGTTCGGGGAACTTGTCCATGACATGGGCAATCCTCCTGGGCGATGCATGGTCCAGGTTTGCATCACCGGCATGCATGAGGACTGGCAGCCTTGAGCCAATACATCTGTAGATCCTGTCCATGCTGGGGCTGTCGGCATCGAATCCCTGGAAATCGGGATGGAGCTTTATTCCCTTAAGTCCGGCTTCTATAAGGCGTTCTATCTCTGCCTCGGGATTTTCATAATCAGGATGGACTGTACCGAAACCGATCATCATGCCGCCGCTGTTGCTGATGATCCAGTCGTTTACGCTGCGCACCTGTTTGGGTTTTGTGGCAGTGGAGTGGAATACGACATAATCCACTCCCGACCTCTTCGCGCTGGCTTTCAGATCGCTCAGAAGACCGTTCCCGGCCATCCTGATCCCATAGTGGTTCCCTATTTGATCGACCGCTTTCCTTGCAATGGATTCGGGGAAAGCATGGGTATGAATATCTATTATCCCCAACAACAACAACCCCCCGCAGGTTTAGTCCAACGAGTCATTACTATTGCCGGTATATAATTACAGGCATATCCATAATACACCTTTATCCAAAAAACTGGAACTCCTCATTGGCCAGCATGAACCTGTCGCCGCTTTTTATGGGGTGTCCGGTGTTTGGTTCGATCCTCGTCCCGTTGATATATGTTCCGTTACGGGTGTTCATGTCGGTAATGCAATATCCGTCCGGCCCTTTCGTAAGCTCTGCATGGATCCTGCCGATGGCAGGATTATTTATGCAGTAATCCACCTGCCCGGACATCCTTCCGATGCGGTACGGCCACTGCCTGATCACAACGGTTTCCCCATCTCCTCCCAGCCTTTTGATTGAAGGCATTGCATTTTCCTTTTGGTCGAGAAGAACTGTCCGATCGGCCGCGCATGCCGCCTCAATCGGCCCGTAAAGGTTTTCATCGGACCCGTGCCTTCTTTCGACGAAAGGTTTGGAATCCGAAACGGAAATGCCGTAAGAATTCTCAGAACGTGATTCCCGGGTTTCTGGCTGCGGTATGGACTTGTTCACATATTCCACTTTCCGGTACATATGTTTTTTCGGCCCTTTCCCCCGTGAGGATGCAATGGCGCTGCTGATACGGGCATGGTTGCCTTTTTGCCCGTGTATCTTTTTCTCCACGAGCTTCTCGGTTTTTCTTTCCCTGGCAAAAGCCCTGGAACATACAAGCCACATAACCGCCCCGCCTATCAGTACCATCCCGGCAATCGTTGTCAGCATGTCGGGATTTTCCGGTTCAAAGACTCCCTTTGCTGCCATGGTGGCAAACAGGGCAATAATCGCTGCAATTGCCGAACCAAGGAACAGCCATGAACTTAATGGATATACCGTTCTTTTCTCCGTTACGGTACTGATGCGCGTTTCCTCGATTTCCGGCTTTTTCTGCCGGGATTGCTCCGGTCCTGAACCTGTAATTATCTGCTGTGCCCGGACATGGGCGGCCGCCTCGTCCAACGTCTGTGTATACGCCTTTGCAGGCTGGGTGTGATTCTGGCCGCGGGCGAAGTTATCCAGCCAGGAACTCAGCGTGTTCAGGCTGAAGTCCGGGGCCTTGAGCACCTCTATCAGGCGCTGGATGTAATTGTCGGCATCCTCATCCCTGAACTTCATATCCCGGATTATGAGGTTGGTGATAAACTGCCGCAGGGATTCGCTTATATCCTGCTCCATGCCTTTTATGGGAAGATAAACGAAAAATATCCTGTCATCGGCGGGTGAACCATAGATCATGCTGCTGTCCAGGATCAGCCCGCCATAATCCAGCAAGTGGTTTTCCAACTGGTCAAATACGCCTGTTATCTGGCGCAGATACTGCAGGAATTCGTGCCTTCCTGTCTCCTTTCGTTCCAGTATCTTATTAAGGGGGATCATGGAGGTGATATCATAGGAAATCCTGATTTCCTGGTCCACTTTCAGAATCTCCGACCTGAGAAGCATGGGGATCCGGTTGTTCTTCAGCATCTCAAGCTGATACCCGGACAGCCGGCTTTCATCCCTGAAGATAAACCGCATCATGCTTCTGTTGGATTCGTTTTTAAACTCCTGGATACATTCCCCGATTCTGACATCCATCAGGATCACCAATCCTTTCCTCGCATAATCAATGGGAAGCTATGCCGCTTCCTGCTCCCGGACACCATTGTTTTCCTCGGTTTCGGCCCCATCATCCGGTTTTGTATATATCCCGTAATCGTACCGGACCCTTACCTCGGATATGCCCATCCTTTTCAGTTCAGCGGCCGCTTCGCTGATCAGTTCATCAATATTGGGCAGGGCTTCCCTGGCGTTTTCCGGAAGGATGATTATAACGATCCTCTCCTGGTTCGGCAGGTTCCACACTTCCGGATAATCTGTCGGTTCAAACTCCAGGAGCCTTTTTCCATGTCTCTTCAGTTCGGACTTTATGCGTCCGGGCTGGTCCTGGTAGGTTTTCATGAAGGGATTCAGGGTGAAAAGGTCGAACGCCTTTACTGTATGGTCGTCAAACATGAAGGCATCCACAACGGGATATCTCTTTGAGGTCGGCTTAAAGGACATATTCAAACTCTTTGCCTCTTCTCTCAGCCTATCCAGTTCCTGGTCCTCTATTTCAAGCCCCCTGTCCCAGTACATCTTCTCGTTATCCATTTCGATCCATATGCTCCCGCCTTGTTTTTCCTCCTGCTCCTCACTGCGTACCGAAGGCCCCCTGCCCGATGTCCATCCGATCACCTTTACCCGGTTGCTGAGTGTCAGTTTCGGAACCAGGCCAAAGGGAACCGGCGGGTTGACTGTATACGTTATTATGAATTCGAGGGACTCGCCATCTCCGAATATCTGTGTCTGGCTGAAGCTGATATCCCCGATGCCCAGGGTCTTCTTTACGTCCATACCCGTTGCCGACCTTTTATCCAATTCCGCATCCAGCATCAGGCGGGATATCAGGCAGACAATTTCTTTTCTTGCGGCATAGGCCGCTTTCTGGGCAAAAACCGTCAAAAGCAGCTTGATTTCCTGCTTGGGATCCTTTATTATGCCTTTCACCAGTTCAACCACATCCCGGGCATCGCCAACAAGCTCCTTACCCAAAACTCCTGCGCTTCTGATACGGGTTTCCAGGTCCACCGAGGGGTTTTGGTCGCTGATGTTGGACATCAGGCTGCTGAAGGAATCCACTGCCCCGATGATGGTGTCCGCCTGGCTTTTCAGTTCATCGGAAGCGCCCTGTCCCATCCTGTCAAGTTCGTCGGAATAGTCCTTGAGGCCGGAAACATGATAATAATAGCTGGCGTTTGAGATGCTCCTGGCTACTCTCTGCAGGGCTGACTGCATAACGTTGTAGGCCATGAACACCTTTATTATGTAGGCCAGGGAAAAAAGCGCTATCATGAATATGGGGATCACTACTGCCGCCTCAACAGTGGCGCTGCCCCTGGGGCTGCATATCGTGCGGCGACTGTCGGCGTTCCTGCCGGGAAGTCTGTCAGTAACCCTGGGCCCACTCGACAACAATCATCGCCTCCTTGTCCTTTTTGAACCATTCCTCGGGAATGACCCAAAGCTCTATGTCTATCCAGGCCTTAACATAAAGGTAGGTATGATATTCCCTGATCGGCCTGGCATTGTCGGGCAGTGCGGTCTCCATGTTAAGCTGGATCAGGTCGGCGCATCTCAAGGCCTTGTCTTCGGGGGTAACGGTCAGCAGCAGGAGCCTTAAATAATCGGTATAGTCCATCATGATAATCCGCCCCAGCACGTTGTTGGCGCCGCTGGTGCCTCCGCCCGATCCGCCCAGGACCCCCGAGATCTTGCCGGCTACCGCGTCAAATCCCTTTTCTATGGTTTCCTTCGCAAAGCCTTTCACCTTTTCCTTTAGCTTGCTGAATGCTGAAGATTCACTGAAAAGAATGTGACTTATCTTATCCAGCAACGCCTTTTTGCAATCCGCTATGACCTGGGCCCCTTTATCCCTGATACCTTCACAGAATGAGGCGAGTTTGGACACCATGTAATCCCTGAGGGATTCCAGGAAGCTTTCCACGGTGTCCCCGGCAATCCTGTCAATATCATCGAGGCTGATGCCGTTTACCAGGTCCTGCGCTTCCTGGCTCACGGTTTCGGAAACCTCGCACCATGTGTCGGTGATTTCTGCGAAGATTACGTCAAGCTGGCTGCTGATAAAGGCCATGACAGTTTCCTCAAGGAATCTGGCCCCCTCGTCGATATACTCTTCGGCCTTATCCACCACAAAATCCTTAACGCTTGCTATGACATTGTTGATCAGATAATCCACTAATGTACCCCATTGAATAACCCATGACTTGCTGGTTTTTATAAGGGGAACCTGCTCTCCTGCTATAAGCCTTTCCGCATCAAGCCACGATTCTGCGGCAGCCCAGCTTATAAGCAGGAAATTCTGGACTATGGGCACCCCGAAAATGGTCCACCCGGCGATCGTTGTGGCCATGCTCAAAGTCTCGGCCAGCTTCTCGGGGTCTGTATAGACATGGAGCAGGTTGAATAAAAGGCGAATCACGATTATGGAGCGCTTTGCCGCGGCGATATTTTCTTTTTCCGAAGGGTTGCCGAAAATGATGTATTCAACTTCGGCCTTATCAAAGAATGTCCTGTCGAGAGGCCTCAGCCATCCGATATCGTGTTCCAGGACATTTCCGACCGTGGTATAGTTCTTGAAGGCCGAGACTATGTACTCATTCATGTAAAGGCTTTTTACAAGGGATTCGCCGGCATCCATCAGAAGATCTCCGACGGTGCTGAAAAACTTCCTGATTCGCTCCAAGGCATTATCAAAAAAGCCCTTGTCCTGCTCATTTACGGTATCAACACCCTCTATGGGATCCTTTAGGGGATTGTTCAGAGTAAACCGGTCCTGCCGGGTCTGCCAGACATGCTCCGAGATCTCGGCAAGGCTTTCCTCGGAACTCGCACCGCCTCCCTTTGACGGCAGTTTCGTAAGCTCGTATATTTTCCTGGCAAACCCACCGTTTTCGCCGCCTTTTTTACTGCCGCCGGCATCATTATTGCCGGATTCTCCGCTTTGAATAGCGCTGGCCGTATCACCCGTCTTTTTCCTTGCGTTTTCAAGTCCGGGGTTTTCGGCCTCCTTTTCAAGTTCAAGTCTCATTCCCTCGAAGTTGTTTGCGTACCATACTTCGAAGAGCTTCTGCTCCTTCTCGGTGACCGGCGGTGAAAGTTTATATTCAGGGATTGCATAAACACCCCTGGCGCTCATACTTGAATATTTGTCCATATCGCTTATATTGTTTACCAGATTATTATAATGGGACGTACAGTAGTAAGTACCTGTATACATGCTGACGACAGTACCACCATCGCCTTTATCGCTTTTAAGGCCTTCGAGCTTTCTTATCTCGTTATCCAGCCCTATAGCAATTTCCATATATGAGTTATAGGCTGTTGTAACTGCAAACAGCCATGCGGAGACCCTGTTCTTGTTGCTTTCAAGCTGTTCAATAATGTTCTCCAGTTGTTGTATATCCACGTTAATAAGCTTTTTTTCAAGGTCCGCATTTATCTTTTGGGAAACAGCGCTGTCCGGGCTTTCGTTCATGGAAGCTTCAAGGGATTTTTTCTCCTCCTGGACCTGCTGTGCCTGGGTTTTAATCTCGTAAACCAGTTCAAGAGCCTTGGTGCAGTAATTCTCATGGAGTGCCAGGTGGTTGCTCAGATAATAAAGCAAATCCGCTGATGTGAAGACCTTATTGTACATCGAGTTATAACAGGCCAGCAGATCATTCAGAAGAGCATCAATGGTCCTCCCCGCTCCGCTAAGCTGGAAATTAAGCCTTTCTAAGTTATCAAATGCGCTTTCCTTCGCCGATTTCCTGCTTTCATATTCAGGCTTGAGCCTGTTGATTTCTTCTTCGATGCTCCTTATTTCAGAGTCCTGGGATGGGTCTGTAACATTATTTTGTTCTTCTCCGCCTCCAGATACGCCGCTTTTGCCTTTCAGATTGCTAAGCCTTTCCTGCAGGTCTTTCATTTTACCTTCCACTGATTCGAACGCTTCTTTGGCCGAGTTATATTCCGCCAATGCGGCTTCACTCTTAACCTTCAATTCCCTGTATTCGGCCATCTTTTCATTTATGGTATCTATGGCTGTCTGCTGCGGCCTGCTTTTTTTTTCATCTTCATTGTTTGATTCTATTGCCAGAAGAGTCCAATAGGACAGATTATCCATTCCATTGTCTTTATTTATGTTTTTCATCTTCTGATCCATGAGCAGCGCAAAACAAACCATGTCCTCGCGCATCCCGTTGAGGAGCTTGTCCAGAGCCATATTTCGCTCTACGATCTCCCCCTCTTTGGCAAGGCCTGCCATGCTCTTCAATTTTTCCAGGAATTCGCCGACAGCCTGTATGGGCGCCCGGTATTTCATGAATTCTGTTACCTGCTGCTCCAGTACATAAGGCTCGGACAAATTATATATGGGTATTACTTCAACACGCCTTACCTTGAAATTATAGAGATCTGTAACACTGCCTCCGGCATCCTCGGGTGTGAGGTTATCGGACAGAAGCTCATATATCTCCTTTTCCATTGATTCAACGTCCCGCGGATGCATTGCCAAAAGTCCAAACTGTTCCTTAAGCTGCCTGTCGTAGGCAGCCAGCATGGATTCGGTGCAAAACTTTACAGAGGATTCTGCTATCCTGACGGCTTCGTTGTAGCGCGCCAGATCCATCAGAATACCGCTCAAAGGTATTAGAACGGACAGAAGTATACATATGAAAACAGTGATGCTTCCCTTTTCCCGTTTCATCACATAAACCGACCTTTCCTGCAGAAATACCCTATTTGAGCATTTTCAGGGCTTTCTTGAGCGGTGAAGCGATTTTTTTCAGGAATTCCCCGGCCTTGCTTTCCATGACCTTCTGTATGACATAATCCGAAACGTTTATCATTTCTTTCTGATCGTAAACCGGGGCTTCGGCCCGGCACCGGATGGTCAGAACGTCACCCAGCCCGATAAACTTAAGCGCGGCGGCCCCGGGCAAGACGTAATATGCAGTAATGTTCACCACTATTTTGCTCGTTGGAAAGCCATGATGGTAGCTTACGGATACCTCGGCGTTTCGGTCCTTAACTTCTTTCAATAGCCCGATGCTTTCAAGCTGCTTTTCCGCCCAGTCCCGGGCTGTGCTTCTCTTTTCGTCGCTGTTTGCTGGCAGAATCTGCCAGTATAGCTGACGGTTATCATAGCTTTCCCTGCTGAATGCGCCTGAGGCAATCTCCTCCTCCTTAATCGGGTTGTGCCCCCATATCATGGACAACCCTTCCGCCGTTGAATCGGCAAGGGCCTGGATGGCCGACTGCTGGTAAAGGCACTCAAAAACCATGATCACTGCCATAACACATGCAATGACTACGGGCATGATGATGATATATTCAATAGTTGCTCTTCCAGAGCGCTTTCCAGTTCCTTTCCACATCGCTGCATCTCCGTCAGAAGGCATTGCTCAGTTCCATCAGCGCGGGCATCATGCAGATCATGATAATGGCTACGAACATTATCATCAGCGGAAACATGAGCCTGGAAGAAGCGGTTTCACCAAGTTGCTTCGCTGCGTTCTTCCTCATGTCCCAGCATTCAACGCCCAGCCTTTTCAGTTCATACAGCATCTGCCCCCCGCCGAGTTTCATGCTTTGCATGAGTATGCCCACAAAATTTGTAATCTCCTTTATCTTGCAGCGCTCGGAAAAATCGGTATAGGCATGATGCTCCGTAAGCCCGGCCTTTATATCGTTCAGGGTTATGAACAGCTCACGGTACAGCGGGGTTTCGCAGCCACGGTCCCGCACAATGCGTTCAATAGCCTGCCTTGTGCTCAGACCGGCATTGACCAGGAGCACAAGGTTGGAAACAAAATCGGGAAACTCCCTTTTGATGCTCATTACCTTATTCCTGTACTGATCGTCCAGGATCTTGTCCGCGAGGAAGAACAGGCCTATGCCTGCGCCCGGTACGATGAGGTACCATTCTTCACCTTCGGCACCTCCCAGGAAGCCAAGCAATCCGGCAAGGACAACGCCCAGGAACAGGTAGAGTATCTTGGAAGCCCAGTGTATCTTCATGTAGTATGCGGCATAGCGGCTGCCATTCAGCATGACTATCTTTTGGTGAAGCCAGCCGAAATACCGGCCCAGCACTTTGAAATTCAGACGTTCCGCGATCCAGAGTCCGCCTGCCAGGATTGGCCTGAAAAAGTACTGTTTCCTGTCCAGGGGCTCGAGGAATTCTTTATATTTGCCTCGCTGCCAAAGATGCAGGGACATATAAACGGCGGCAGCGCCCAAAGCCGTAAGCAAGCAAAAAGACTGCATTTTCCCACCTATACTTCTATATTCATGATTTTTTTGGAGATCAGGTTTCCTATGAGCATAAGAAGCAGGGCAACTGTCATGACCACCCTTCCGGCAGCAGTGGTGAAAAGCGGATCTAGAAAACCGCTGCTGGAAGACTTGATGACAAAGACCAGCACAAACGGTGTCAGGTTCAGGATCTTCTGCTCCAGCTTCTTTCCCGCTACCAGGTTTTCAATTTCCTGCTTGACCTCAATCTTTTCCCTGATCATGTTTGAGGTGTTCTTTATAACCTCCACCAGGTTGGCGCCCGCCCGTTTGGATATGCTGAAAACATCCGAGAAATTCTTTACTTCCTCCAGTTGGACCCGGTCGGCAAAATCGGCAAGAGCCTGCTCCACCGGCATGTTCATCATTACACGGGCATTAATCAGTTCCAACTCCTTTATGATCAGGGCGTTTTTATCGGGATACACCCTCTCAAGTGCCTGCTGGGCGTCTATAAGTGCAGTTTCGAAGGATTTTCCGGTTGACAGCGATACGGATATGAAGTAGAGAGCATCCTTGAACTGGAGCTTCACAAGCTCTTTTCTTTTCCTGGCCAGTTCCCTTTTTCTGCCCGGTATCCAGGTAATGCCAAGCAGCGACAGGACCAGTGAAATAACCAAATGGTCATAGAATATCATTCCTACAAGGAAGAAGAATCCCATTGCCATAAGCAGGTTAAGAACGAGTTCCCCTAATTTCATCCGGTACTGGTCGTAACGGATAGCCTCATTCTCCATGATGGATGCCTCCTACAGCGTGATACCCCTGAGCTGTGCCTTCCAAAGGTTTTTCATGCTGCTGCCGGTCCGCTTCAGGCGCCCGATTACCCGGCCGTCGGGCGCCTCACCCTCATATTCAAAAAGGAACAGCGGGTTTAGCTCTATCACGCCGTTTTTATAATCCAGGACCTCGCTGATCTCCATGGTGCGCCTGGAATGGTCCCTGAGCCTCGAAAGAAAAATGATTATGTCCAGGGCTGACGCTATCTGCTTGCGGATAGCGTCCAGGGGCAGGGGAGCCGCCGTCAGGACCATGGTTTCCAGCCTTGAGAGCATGTCCCTGGTGGAGTTGGCATGCCCGGTGGACATTGATCCGTCATGTCCTGTATTCATTGCCTGAAGCATGTCCAGGGCTTCCTCGCCCCTGACCTCCCCGACAATTATCCTTTCGGGCCGCATTCGCAAAGAGGTTTTGATCAGGGATTTCATTTTGATTTCACCCTTGCCCTCGGTATTGGCGTTCCGCGTTTCCAGCCTCACCAGGTTTTCGATGGAGGAAAGCTGAAGCTCCGCAGAGTCCTCAATGGTCACTATGCGCTCATCGGGAGGTATCAGCCCGGACAGGGCGTTAAGGAAAGAAGTCTTCCCCGAGCCCGTGCCCCCGCATATGAATATGTTGTACTTGGACTTAACAAGCTTGTCCAGGAATTCGGCCGCCTCTTCAGTTATGGATCCAAACCGGATCAGGTCATCAATGGTCATGGGCTTGTCGGGAAACTTCCTTATGGTAACGATAGGTCCGTTAAGCGCCACAGGCGGCAGCACCACATTGACCCTGGAACCGTCTTCCAGCCTGGCATCCACTATGGGCTCCGCTTCATTGACAGACCGGTTGACCTTCCCAACTATGACCTGGATGATGTCCTCCAGCCTCTCGCGGCTCTCGAAGCGGACATCGGTTTTTTGGACCTCTCCGTTCTTCTCTATGAAAATCCTGTCGGGTCCATTGATCATGATCTCGGTTACTTCCCTGTCATTTATGAACGGCTCAATTACGTCAAGTCTTCTCATCTGGTTGAAAACCAGTTCCACGACACCCTTGATCTCCAGTGGGCTTAAAGACCCTGAACCGGCCTTTTCAAAGGTAATGCCCTCGATCAGTTCCAGGAGTTCCCGGTCAAGCTCGGATCCGCTGAATTCCAGGGCCAGGTTTCGCCTCAGGGCTATCTCTTTTCTTATTTCCTTCGCCAGTTCATCCATCTGCCGGCCATTCATCGCACTAACCCGCTATATCAAAACTCTCAATTATTGAAGCCAGTGCCGCAAGTTCGCTCTCCGATGGAACCCAGCCCGGATCAGCCTGCTGTGCGGGATGCGGATCGAGGTTATACTTTTGGATATCGGCGAACCGGCCGCTGAAACCATCAGAAGGGCAAATATCTATAAGGAGCAGTCTGAGCGTATCCTTAATCTTTCCTGTGTCGATGTTTTCCTTTTCAAGCTCCTGGAGGAGTCTTTCCATCCTGATGGATGAAGAAGCAGTATTCAGGGCAACAGCAATAACACGCGCAGCCTTCTCCATAAACATGGGGATCAGGTGAAACATGCCAAGATCCAATGCTACGACAATTTCATCGAAATCCCCGTCGCTGTCCGCAGCGGACAGAAGCCTTTCCATGTCGGCGGGATCAATGGCGCCAGGCGAAAGAAGCCCGCAAGGCGCTGAAAGGAAATGGACACCGCTCGCAAGATCCCGGATCAGGCAGGATTCAAGCCTCATATACAGGTTGTCCCTGTTGGACTTGATGTAATAAAGCAGTTCGTTAAGCCCTTTTGAACCGGAACCGCTGAAGAAAAGCCGGGTAGTCTGGGCCTGTTCCAGGGAAAGATACAGGGTTTTCCTGTCCATTGCGGTGAAAACACGCGTTATGGCGGGAGCGGCCGGAAAAACCGCATCGGCGCCGTCCAGGCTGATAACAAGGGTAACGTTCTGCCTGTGCCTTTCCCTGCAATGCATCCCCGGCATCCTGTCTGCACAAAGGGAAAGTATATCCTTCGCCAGTTCATCCGCAGGTTTGTATTTGTCAACACGCGGAGTATCCGGGCTTAAGGGCTCATGGGAGCCATCGTCCAGGACAAGTACGCCTTCCTTTGGCAGGAACGGCAAAACCTCCCTGGCCATGTCTATGGAAATGACTGTAAGATCGGCTTTGCCGCCGTTCTCAGCCCATTCCCTGAAGCTTTCGGGATGGGTCATAACCTCGATGGAAAAGTGGTAGGGCATGTGCTTTTGAATCCATGCCGCCAATTTTTCTATGTACCGGTTGTTGGAGTCCGCCAGGGCAAGGCGAATGGGCATGACCTGTATCTCCTAAAATATAATTATTATAGCTATATTTGGAATTGCGATATTATTTTACTATACCCAAAGTGTCATGTCTATACTAAATTATCATATTTTTACATAATATTTATTTTATGCTTGATGTCCGCTGTTTTACGCGCCATACAGCGGTTTGCCGTCGCAAAAGTATAGTTATCGGCAGAAAGGCAAAAAAAAAGGCGGCCTTATCTGCCGCCTGCAATGCTTTTTACGCAATTAATCCAGGAAATCCTTCAGCTTCTTGCTCCTGCTGGGATGGCGAAGTTTTCTCAATGCCTTCGCCTCTATCTGCCTTATTCTTTCACGGGTTACGTTGAACTCCCTCCCCACTTCTTCGAGGGTGCGGGCCCTGCCGTCATCCAGCCCGAACCTCAGGCGAAGCACCTTCTCTTCCCTGGGTGTAAGGGTGTCAAGAACATCGATGAGCTGTTCCTTCAGCAGTGTATAGGCCGCTGATTCGGCAGGCGCCGGCGCGTCTTCGTCGGGGATGAAGTCGCCCAGGTGGCTGTCTTCCTCCTCGCCGATGGGTGTTTCCAGGGAAACCGGTTCCTGGGAGATCTTCATGATGTCGCGCACCTTGTCCTCCGACATGCCCATCTCCCTGGCAATCTCCTCAGGGGTAGGATCACGGCCAAGCTCCTGGAGAAGCTGCCTGGAAACCCGTATCAGCTTGTTAATGGTTTCCACCATGTGGACCGGTATCCTTATGGTTCTGGCCTGGTCGGCGATAGCCCTGGTTATGGCCTGCCTGATCCACCATGTGGCATAGGTACTGAACTTGAATCCTTTCCTGTAATCGAACTTTTCAACAGCCTTGATAAGGCCCAGGTTTCCTTCCTGGATCAGATCGAGGAACAGCATGCCCCTTCCCACATAACGCTTGGCAATACTCACCACCAGCCTGAGATTGGCTTCTGCAAGGCGCTTCTTGGCCTCCTCGTCCCCCTGTTCCATTCGCTTGGCAAGTTCTATCTCTTCATCGCCCATAAGCAGCGGAACCTTGCCTATCTCTTTCAGATACATGCGAACAGGGTCATCAATGCTGATACCCTCGGGCACCGATATATCAAGGTCCTCTTCAACACCGGCTTCATCATTAACTTCGGGAAACTGGAAGTCCTCGAAGTCTTCCTCGATATTGTCGGCGATTATCTCAATCCCCAGTTTCTCCAGGGTTTCATAGACCTTTTCAATCTGTTCAGGCGAAATGTCCACCTTTTCAAAAGCATCCTCTATCTCACGATATGTGAGTATGCCTTTTTCACGGCCCATATCGGTCAAGTCTTTCAGAATGGCCTTCAGGTTCTTAATCCCGTTTTTGGGCATTTCCGCGGTTGCTTCGTCACTGCCCGCCTTTGCATCAGTTTCTTCGGGCGCAACATCCGGCGCAGCATCCACAGTATTTTCGTTTTGCGTTTCCACGGATTCAGGCGCCTGGTTCAATTCCTGACCGATTGCTTTCTCTGTTTCTTTCTTTGTATTTGCCGTGTTTTTCTTTTTGCTTGCTGCCATTTCAGGTAAATTCACCCCTCGTAAAAAATAAAGTCGTATCTATATCATTTTTTTCAGTTCTGCTATTTTCTCGGCCCGTATGCTGAATTCGAGCCCCAGTTGCTGCCTTATCTCCCCGTCCTGCTCGTTCTTGATCCTCTCAATGGTTTGTTTCTGCAGGTCTTCCAGCTTCATTATCTCAAGCCTGTTAAGAATCTGCCTGACCGCTTTTTCAGGTTCCTTTATATCACCTTTTGTCTGGGACAGCCGCACGAGATAGGATGCAATGCCCGGGTCCATGTCGCTTACAAGTTCCGCTAAAACACAGCCATCATTCTCTTCCAGCTTCCTGTACAGCTTCCGGGCTATCTCTCCGGCCTTTCTGTCTTTGTACGATTCAAGGCCATATTTCTCGGAAATAAGCTTGAATAATCTGTTTTCCTGGCACAGTATCACAATAAGCATGTGCTCCAGTTCGGAATAGCGCGTATCTGTTTCTTCATCCCGGCGGACCGCCAGGCTTCTGCCCCTTCCTTCCCTGACCGATGCCGAATAATCCCCTGCTCTGTTTCTGCGGCTTATCCTCCTGTTAACCTCCTCCTGCAGGGATTCATATGATATTCCGTATTTCTGCGCATAATCCTTCGCATAAAGTTCACGCTCTATGGGGTTGTCATGCTCCGCCAGTATATCCGCTATGCCGTTGAGCAGTTTTAGTTTATCTTCAACTGTATCCAGATTATGCATGTTCCGCCTGACCCTGATTTTGTAGTCCAGCAGTGATATTGCCCTGTCTATAAGGTTTTTAAACTTTTCAGGGCCGTTATTTCTGACATACTCATCGGGGTCCTTGCCCTCGGGTATGATCAGAACCTTTACATTGCACCCGGCTTCCTCCAGGATCTCAAGCCCCCGAAGGGTGGCTGCCTGGCCGGCCGCGTCCGAGTCGTAGGCAATTATAACCTCCTCGGAGTATTTTTTCAGGATCCAGCCCTGCATCTTGGTAAGCGCTGTTCCCAGGGATGCCACCGCATAGTCGATACCCGCCTGGTGCAGCGAGATCACATCCATGTACCCCTCGACGATGAGCAGCTTTTTGGAAGAGCTCATCCTGGCGTAGTTGAGACCGTACAGCTCCCGGCTCTTGTTGTATAGGGGCGTATCGGGAGAGTTCATGTACTTTGGCATGGACCCGTCCAGAACGCGTCCGCCGAAACCTATGATGTTCCCCCGGATATCAAATATTGGGAACATTATCCTCCCCCTGAAGCGGTCTATGAGCTCGCCGCTTTTTGCCCTTATCGAAAGGCCGGAATCCAGAAGAAGGTCCTCGGGGAATTTGTTTTCCAGAAGCATCCTTGTCAGCTCATCCCAGCCCGTCGGCGAATAACCCAGGCCGAACTTCCTGACGGTCTTTTCCGTAAGACCCCTTCTTTGCAGGTAATTCCGGGCTTCAAGCCCGTTCTCGCCCACAAGGTTGTTAAAATAGAACCTGGCAGCCAGCCGGTTCAACTCGAGTATCCTTTTCCGTCTCTGGGCCCGTTCCCGCTCTTTCGGGTCCTCGGACTCGGGGAGGGTAATGCCGGCCCGTTCGGCCAGAAGCTTCAAGGCATCAACAAATTCCAGGTTCTCGATGTTCATTATGAACTGGATGACACTGCCGCCTTTGTTGCATCCGAAGCAGTAAAAAAACTGCTTATTGGGTTCAACGCTGAAAGAGGGGGTTTTTTCACTGTGAAAGGGACATAGCCCCCAGTAACTTCTCCCCTTCCTTTCAAGCTTCACATAGCCTGATACAACCTCCACTATGTCGTTGCGCAGCCTGACTTCCTCGATAACCTGTTCAGGATATATCATACAAAAACCCCATAGCAGTATTATTCGACATATTGCCCGATTTTCCTTCTGATGGCTGAAAAATTGGCGCAAGTGCGTCCGTGCCTTTATTCCAGCCATGATACCGGCACGAAGATTTCCTTGAACTTTCTTTCTGCATAGCGGTCGGTCATGCCCGCCACATAATCGGTAACGCCTTGTTCGAGGCCCGCGTTTTCGCTGTTCTCCAGGAAATCGGCGGGAAGGTAGTCAGGATGTTTCATAAGCCAGGAGAAAAGCTGCTCCAGCATCCGCTCGGCCTTTGCTTCCTCTTTTTTTGCCGCGGAACCGATATAGACCCGCTCAAACATGAAGTTCCTGAGCATATCGGCGGCTTTCTGGAATTCAGGGCTCATCCGGATTCCCTTGCCGTCCGCGCTGTTTTCAATGATATTGACGATCATGTTGTTGATTCTCTGGGAAGGGCTTCTTCCCAATATTGCGGCGGCTTCCCCGGGAACATCATCTTCCGTAAGGATACCTCCGCGTATGGCATCCTCAATATCATGGTTTATATAGGCAATCTTGTCGGCGTAGCGCACAATCTGCCCTTCCAGGGTGGCAGGCATTCTGTCCCCTGTATGGCACTGGATACCGTCAAGGACCTCCCATGTCAGGTTAAGGCCTTTCCTGTCCTTTTCAAGGAAGGATACCACGCGGACGCTCTGGTCATTATGCCTGAACCCGGTTGAAACCATCCTGTTCAGGACCCGTTCACCGGCATGTCCGAAGGGAGTATGTCCAAGGTCATGACCGAGGGCGATGGCTTCGGTAAGATCCTCATTTAGCCTGAGGCTTCTTGCTATGGTTCTGGCTATCTGGGAAACCTCCAAAGTATGGGTAAGCCGTGTCCTGTAATGATCACCCTCGGGCGATATGAAGACCTGGGTTTTATGTTTCAGCCTCCTGAAAGCCTTGGAATAGATAATTCTATCCCTGTCCCGCTGGAAATCGGTTCTGACGCTGCATTTTTCCTCGGGCCTCATTCTGCCCCTGCTGTTTTTGCTTAGATGCGCGTACGGGCTTAAGGTCTTTTCCTCCAGTTCTTCAAGATAGGCACGGATCGACATTGGAAACCTCCCTTTGAAATAATGGCGGTACGTCCGGGTATCCATACACTATTATATACCCAAAAGATCATGTCCTCATCTTGCGATTCAGCCGTAACGGGCATCCGAAACGGATGAATTTCAAGGAAATAAGCGGTTTTACCACCTTCCCGCTTTGTTTCTTTTCATTACTGAATGCGATGTCCGCAATAAGCGCAGAATTTACTGTTTTCACAATGTGGGCTGCCGCAATTCGGGCAGAACCCCTGGCCTGGCTGTCCGCGCGGTTGCATCGATGCCACAGGATACATTCCTTTTGTTTTGTTTCGCCTGATAATTAGAACTATTACTACAGCGCCCGCCGCCAATGAAAAAACGGCATAGCCTGCTGTTCACGACTATGCCGAATTCTTCAAGGATATAAAATCTCAAATTGTGGAAGCTTTTCGCTGCCTTTTCATATACTCAGGAGTGTATGTCACATATCCTTAAGGCAATCCCTGCATACGATCTTGCCTTTGAAGTTGATGACATCTTCCTTTGCAACGTCACAAAACACGCACCTTGGAACATATTTGTCAAGTACTACATTCCCGTCGTCATCCACATACATTTCTATATCGTCGCCCTCGTTAATATTGAGTTCCTTGCGAAGCGACTTGGGAAGCACAATCCTTCCAAGGGAATCCAGTTTTCTGACATATCCAGTAGCCCTCATCTTAATATCCTCCCGTAAACTGTATAACATGAATTCCACTCTTTGCATTATATCACAAATTGTCATAAAGTGAATAGAAAAGTTTAAAAAAATGGAGATAATTTGTGTATTATATGGTATTGTTTCCAATATTAAGTATACAATCAGCTTTTATATGCCATTGGTGGCTAATAATTCTTCCATGTTATGCCATATTTGCGCACTCCCTGCCATTATTCCCCTATTGCCGGCGAAATCTGCCGTAGGTTGCAGAAACCTTTTTATTGACATACTTCCATATATAACCTATATTCAAATTAACGTATTGATGTACACTGCCCCTTAACCCCTGTCCCTGAGTATAACCCCCATGGAGGTATCTATGGAAAAATCAAGACTGGCCCCCAGGCTTATAGCGGTATGGTGCCTTATTCTGCTGGCAGGCACTGTTTATCTTTTCATCGGGATTACAAGCGAAGGTCTATGGTATGACGAGTCATATACAGGATGCATCGTAAAGCAGCCCATCGCCCAGATTATTGAGATTACCGGATCGGACAGCCATCCGCCGCTGTATTACATAATGCTCCGGCTATTCACGCTGATTTTCAGGAATACGGTCCTGAGCCTGCGGGTATTTTCGGTCCTCGGGATTCTGGCCCTGGCTGCATGGGGTATCGGCCCCGTGAGAAGAATCACCGGAGTCAAAACGGGAATGCTGTATACAATATTGGTCTTTATCACCCCCATCTCCCTGGACATGGCCCAGGAGGCAAGAATGTACAGTTGGGCGGCATTTGCCGTAACAGGAAGCGCCCTGTACGGATGCCTGGCCTTCCGGGACGGCAGGAAGAGGGATTGGGCACTCTTTTCATTGTGCTCGCTGGCCGCCGCATACACCCATTATTATGCCCTGCTGGCCGTGGTCATCCTTTGCGGATTGCTGCTGCTGTTTATCCTCTTTGGCCGGAAAAGTCCCAAACCGTTTCTTATTGCCACGGGAACCATTGTCCTGGGATATCTGCCCTGGCTCACAAAGCTTATTCCCCAAGCCGGCCGTGTTTCCGACCGTTTCTGGATCCCTCCGGTCACCCTGAATACTCTCTGGCTTGTCCTGGTCTATCCTTTCAGCAGCAAGTTTTCTAACCCCTTCAGCCCTGTACTGACCGATATTGCTTATATCGCAGCCCTTCTTTTCATGGTTAAGGGGATAATGCATGAAATCAGGAATAAGGACACCGGGCCGAAGATGCCGGTTATAGCGGCAGGAACATACCTGCTGACCATATTCGCAGGCGCGCTTGCGTCCTGGATCATCCGGCCGGTGCTGGTGGAACGGTACATGATACCCGTTCTCGGCCTGTTTATTCTTGGAGTGGCCTGTGGGGTTTCTTCGCTTAAGGGAAAACTGCGCCCTGCCGCAGCCTGTGCCCTGCTTCTGGCCATTTCGGTCCCCCAGATATATTATATATACACTACCCCATCCAACGGACCCATGAAGGAAGCCCAGGCATCCCTTATCCAGCAGCTGCAGCCTGAAGACATTTTCATACATACCGACGAGCATACCTTTGGCTCTTTCTGTTATTACTTTCCCGATAACAGGCATTATTACTACCAGAGGAAGGGTTACGAGGGGTACAGCAATTATGACGCCTTCAAGCCCAATGGCGTTACTATTGATTCCATAGACCAGGTGGAACAGCACTCCCGTGTCTGGCTGGTGCAGCGTACCGGTGCAAATGACAGCATTTCTGTGTATGAGTGGCTCTCGGGCGGCATCTTTGTGGCTGATACTCCCATGGCCTTTTACCAGAACCCTGCGTCATGGTATGGTTTTTCCGTGTGCAGGACGACTCCTGGCGATCCTGAAACAATAGCCGCCATGGCTTCGGGCCGGGACAATGAAAATAAGCTTACATTGAGGGCCGGCCCGTTCAAAAGCGATAACGGGAAAGCGCTGATCGTGCTTTTCAACCAGGCGCCCATGGACGGTCCCGGTATCTCCTACCAGAACCTTGATATAGTAAATGGCATGGTTGAGGCTGTATTCTACAATCTCCCCTACGGTGAGTATGCCGCGCTGGTAATACACGATGAAAACCTGAACCAGACACTGGACTTTAACGGAAACATTCCCGGTGAGGGTTTTGGAGCGTCAAACAAGGACAGTCATGTCCAGGGACCGCCTGTTTTCGACGAATGCAAGTTCATGTATGACGCCGGACAGGATTATGTCTATATACCGGTGTTCTACTACTGAGCATGTGTACAGCTCAGTTTCCGGCGCTTGCAGTTGCCTAAAGCGCGCCTGCGTCGGACAGAGTCCGTAAACCGGCATGGGAGGACAGGCTTAAACCTGGCTATCATAAATTAGGTATTGAGTTTTGCAGAAGTATGCTTTATAATAATCACTGTCGCTTGTCGGGGTGTAGCTCAGGTGGATGAGAGTGCTTGCTTGGGGTGCAAGAGGTCGCTGGTTCAAGTCCAGTCACTCCGACCATGGCAAAAGCCCGGTGTCCTTACAGACACCGGGCTTTTGCTATTTTTCGCCAGACGCCTTCTTGACGGCTGGGGGATAATTTTAGGAAAATACCAAGCGTATTATCGCTTCCGATATGGAAGTATTTGAATGCATCATTATGGAACAGGCGGATAAACAACGTCATCCTTATTGACCCGGTAGACGCTTCCCCCGAGTATCACCATCTGCCGTTTATTGGTAACTCCTACATAATGCTGTGTTATCACCAAATAAAATCAGCCGGTTTGAACGACCGGCTGATTATTTTCACATCATTTTTTCATTTAAATAATCCATGGATTATTCGTCAACGGTTTCTGCGTCATTATCATTCTCATCAGGTTCAGCGTCTTCTTCGGGTTCAGACTCTTCTTCAGGTTCATATTCATCATCGGTTGTGGCGGCTTCCTCACCCCCTGCTGTCTCCGCTGCTTCCGCCGCTTCTATATCATCGTCTTCCTCGTCTTCCTCATCTTCTTCATCATAATCTTCCTCTTCATCCTCCAGGGCATAAACATCCGCTTGCTGGCTATCGAAATCTTCTTCATCTTCGGAAAGATCATTGGCAATAGGGAGATCTTCATGCTGGACCGGGGCCGTCATCCTGACAAATGCATCATCGTAAACACCCGTAACCTCTCTCTCCCCGTTGAGGATCTGGATAATCTCATCCCTGCTAAGTAACCTTCTGTTGCCGAGGCTGTTCCAAACGCTCAGCATGGCCCTGTAATGGCCAAGCATTGGCTTGTAGCTGTCATGATTGGGGAGCCTTCTTCTCTGATGAAATTCCTTGTACCTTTTCAGGCTGTACATGACATACTCGGCATAGTTGAGCTCCCTCTCCTCATCCTTTGCATCAAATCCGGGAAACCTGACATCCTTTTTCCTGAGGCCCCTTTTGTCCCTGAGCTTTTTAAAGGAGTGCCACAGGCAACGGTACATTTCCAGGATATCGATAATCTCCTGGCATTCCTCCCTGCTCATCCCGTCATCGATCCAGTCGACTATTTCGTCATAATGCAGGGAATAGCCTTCCTCGAGCATTTTTATGCGAATATTGTAACTGCTTGCTCCGTCAGGATTCAGTATTGAAAGGATCCTGTATTGGTTGATCAGCATAAGTCTGTCCTTTTTGCTCAGTTCCATAGGATAACCTCCGCAACAATCCGTTTTTTCCATTACATTATACCATTATAAAACAATAACCAGAATAAATAATACCACAAAATTCAAGATCTGATTGAAACCGTGATGCCCGGTCCATGCTGATATTTCTCATGGCTGAATAATCTTTGCCGATTTATAAAAACTAAATAGCGACTATCTCAAAGAAAGGAGCATGGATTATGTCACACATCAACGAACTGGAACTGCAGAATCTGAGGCATATGATCGGGGCTCACGATACCTGCGTAAAAAAGTTGGAAACCTATGCTCAGCAGTGCCAGGACCAGACTCTCAAACAGATGTTTCAGGCCGACGCAAACGACGCGAAGGCAAATAAACAAAAACTTATGTCATTCTTGCAGTAAGGAGATGATGCTTTATGATGACCGAAAAGGATATGGTAAACGATTATCTGAGTTCGCTGAAAAGCAGCCTGACCGGTTATGCCAACGTCATATCGGAATGCAGCAACCCGGAACTCAGGAAAACATTCCAACAGATGAGGGACGCGGACGAGCAGCGGCAGCAAAGACTGGCCCAGTACGCCATACAGAAAGGGTATTACCAGCCCGCCGCACAGGCACAGCAAAGCCAGATACAGCAGGTATATACCCAACTGCAGGGCGGAGGACAGCAGCAACAGCAGCAGCAACAGCAGGGTACGCGGATGTAGCATCAACGGCAGCTGATGTTCGGCAAGGCAGGGTTCTTCACCCTGCCATTCTTATGCGGTTTTTATCCTGCGTTCAAAATGCCAATCTACATACCCATTCCGCGTTTTCCCCGGTCTTTTGCGTGTTCGTCAAAAACAGTGCCGCCATAATTTATCAGTTTACAGGAACATATGTTCGGGTATAAAATGATATTGAGGTGGTTCCCGTGGACAGAATCATCATGCATATCGATGTCAACTCGGCATATTTGAGCTGGGAGGCGGCATACCGCCTGCAGCACGGGGCATCGGTGGATCTCAGGGATATACCCAGCGTTATCGGCGGCGATGAGGCAAGCAGGCATGGGATCGTGCTGGCCAAATCCATCCCTGCGAAGAAGTACGGCATCCAGACCGGGGAAACCCTGTTTTCCGCCCGGCAGAAATGCCCCGGGCTTGTGGTGGTCCCGGTGAATTACCACCTGTACATGATGTGCCATAATGCCTTAATGAGCCTGCTTCGGGAGTTCTCTCCCCTCGTGCAGGTGTACAGCATAGATGAGGCTTTTTTGGATTATACGGGCATGGAGGCTGTTCTCGGCGATCCGGTGGAGGCGGCATACAGGCTTAAGGACCGGATCAAAAACGAACTGGGCTTTACCGTCAATGTGGGGGTTTCATACAACAAGCTGCTGGCCAAGATGGCCGGTGAGCTCGATAAGCCCGATAAGGTCCACGCCATCCTGTCGCGGGAGGAGATGATCAGGAAACTGTGGCCCCTGCCTGTAAGGGAACTGTTCATGGTGGGAAGATCTACAGTGCCCAAATTGTACCGGCTCAATATCTTTACCATCGGCGACCTGGCCCGGGCCGATCCGGAATTGCTCAGGACCCACCTTAAAAGCTGGGGGCCATATATCCGGGACCTGGCCAACGGCATTGAGGACAGCCCGGTAGCCCCCGATGCAGGGCCGCCCATCAAGGGAATCGGCAACAGCACCACCATCCCATTTGACGTGGACAACCTGGAAGAGGCCCGGAAAGTGCTGCTCTCCCTCTGCGAGATGGTGGGCATGAGGCTGAGACAGGCCGGGTTCTGCGCGCGGCTGGTCTCGGTTTACCTGAGGCGGGCCGATCTCACGGGCCAGTCCCACCAGAGGAAGTTTTCCGCCGCCACCGACAATACCATGAACATCTTCCAGCGGGCCTGCCGGCTTATGGAAGAAATATGGCCCGGCGTACCCTTGAGAGGAATGGGAGTGCGGGTCAGCGACCTGGTTCCCAATGGCTGCCTGCAGTTGTCCCTTTATGAACCCTACGACGAGAAGAAGAAGCGCCTTGATGAAGCCCTGGACGGCCTGAGGATGCGTTTCGGCCCGAACTCGGTGATGCGCTCCTGCTTCCTTCAGTCCGGGCTTGCCCCCGTGGCCGGAGGGGTTATTGAAAACTTCCAGATGATGTCGTCCATACTCTGATGCGGTGATACTTAAGCAGAACGGGACGGTCCGTGTTTCCGGTTACCGGAGCACTGGCCGTCCCGCTGATAATTGCCATGCATATATTTATTCGTACAGGCCCGCTGACAGGTAGCGCTCGCCCGTATCGGGAAGGATGATCACGATGTTCTTTCCCACGTTCTCAGGCCTTTTTGCCAGATTAGTCGCAGCATAGACCGCGGCTCCCGAAGAGATTCCCACCATAAGCCCTTCAAGCCTGGCCAGCTTCCTGGATGCCTGGTAGGCATCGTCATTCTTTACCTGGATCACTTCGTCGATAATGGCGGTATTGAGAACCTTTGGAACAAAGCCTGCCCCAATGCCCTGGATCCTGTGCGGGCCTGCCGCGCCCTCCGACAATACGGGAGAGTCGGCCGGCTCCACTGCTACAATCTTTACATCCCTGTTCCTGCTCTTCAATACTTCGCCTACCCCAGTAAGGGTTCCTCCGGTCCCTACACCTGCCACAAATATGTCAACCTTTCCGTCGGTATCCCGCCAGATCTCCTCGGCGGTGGTTTTCCTGTGGATTTCAGGGTTTGCCGGGTTTTCAAACTGCTGTGGAATGTAGGAATTCGGGATCTCCGCCGCCAGTTCCCTGGCCTTTTTTATTGCTCCCCTCATTCCCTCGCTGGCCGGGGTGAGCACCAGTTCGGCCCCAAGCGCCTTCATCATCATCCTTCTTTCCATACTGAAGTTCTCGGGAAGGGTAATGATCAGGCGATATCCCTTTGCCGCTGCGGCAAAGGCCAATGCTATCCCGGTGTTGCCGCTGGTGGGTTCTATGATAACCGTATCCTTGTTTATAAGTCCTTTTTCCTCGGCGTCGCGGATCATGGCATAACCTATGCGGTCCTTGACGCTCCCTGCCGGGTTGAAATACTCCAGCTTGGCGATGAGCCTTGCCGCCGCCCCCTCGGCAATGCGGTAGTTCCACAGTTCCAGCATGGGCGTGTTTCCTATGAGTTCAGTCAGATTCATCGCAATATTTTCCATAATCTCACCTCAATGAGTATTATACACCATAATACCCGGCCCGCTCGTCAATCATGTGCTTCAAAGCGCCTGATGATGCCTCCGCCAAGGACCACATCCCCGTCATAGAAAACCGCCGACTGCCCCGGCGAAACAAAGGACTGGGGCTCTGTGTATTCTATCATGACCTGGTCATCCTTTAGGGGATGCAGCGTTGCTTCCGCTTCCTTCTGGGAATAACGGGTCTTTACCCATACCTTTATGAGCTCCCTGGGCCTGTCAAGGGCAATAAAGTTTACTTCACCGACATAGAAGCGCTTTACAAGTGTCTTTTCCCTGGGTCCCAGCACGATCCTGTTGCTGCCCACATCCTTATCGATCACGTAGAGCCGGGATTTTGCCGAAATCCCAAGCCCCTTCCTTTGTCCTATGGTATACTCAAAGATCCCCTTGCTTTTGCCCAGCACCTTTCCGGACTCATCCACAAATGTTCCCTCAGGGATCTCCCTTTTCGTGTACTGCCTTATGAAATCCGAATAATGGCCGTTTCGTACAAAACATATATCCTGGCTGTCGGGCTTCGAGAAATTGATGAAACCCTTTTCCCGGGCAATCTCCCTCACCTGTTTCTTGGTTAGCCTGCCCAGGGGCAGAAGCAGCCTTGACAGCTGATCCTGCCTCAGCATGTAAAGAACGTAGCTCTGGTCCTTTGTAAGGTCAACGGCCTTTTTGAGAAGGTACCGCCCCGTTCCTGCATCCCGCTCAACCCTGGCGTAGTGCCCGGTGGCGATATAGTCCATTTCGAGCATCATGGCCTTTGCCAGCATGGCCTCAAACTTGATATGCTGGTTGCACGCGATGCAGGGATTGGGCGTTTCCCCCTTAAGATACGAATCGACAAAGTACCTGACCACTTTTTCTTCAAAGAGGTCCTTCATGTTAAGCACATAAAAGGGAATATCCATCCTGAAGGCAGTAGCCCTGGCGTCCTCCACGTCCGCCAGGGAGCAGCAGGTCCTTGAGCTTGTTTCCGCGTCTTCCGGCTCATCCCATAATTTCAGGGTAGCGCCGTAGACTTCATAGCCCTCGTCTTTCAGAATGGCTGCCGCGGTGCTGCTGTCAACCCCGCCGCTCATGCCCACAAGCACCTTTCCCTTGGACATTTCCGTGTCATCCTTTCCGCGTATGAGGCCCATCATCCGGCCGACTTCTCCAGGGCCTGCGCAAGATCTTCCAGCAGGTCATCGGGATCCTCAATTCCAATGGAAAGCCGGATCATGTCCGGGGTTACGCCCGCAGCCAGCTGGTCCTCGGGAGATAGCTGGGCATGGGTCGTGCTGGCCGGATGGATGACCAGCGACTTGGCATCGGCCACATTGGCAAGCAGGGAGAAAAGCTGCAGGCTTTCGATAAACCTGATTCCCGCTTCCATGCCTCCCTTTATCCCGAATGTGAAGATCGACCCCGCGCCCTTCGGGAAATACTTCCGGGCCAGGTCATAGTATTTGTTCCCCGGAAGATTGGGATAATTCACCCAACTGACCTTTGGGTGCCCGTTTAAAAACTCCACTGCTTTCCTTGTGTTGGAAAGGTGCCGCTCTACCCTGAGGGACAGTGTTTCAAGCCCCTGCAGCATCAAAAAGGCATTGAACGGGCTCATGCAGGCCCCCGTGTCCCTAAGAAGCTGCACTCTTGCCTTTACGATAAAGGCGGCTGCGCCGAATGTCTCGGTATACCTGACGCCATGATAGCTTGGGTCGGGTTCGGTAAATCCGGGGAATTTGCCGCTTCCTGCCCAGTCAAACTTTCCCGAATCCACGATGACGCCGCCTATGGAGGTGCCGTGCCCTCCCATGAACTTGGTGGCCGAGTGGACCACGATATCGGCGCCGTACTCAAATGGTCTTATCAGGTAAGGCGTTCCAAAGGTATTGTCCACGATCAGCGGAATCTTATACTCATGGGCGATAGCCGCCACTTTTTCAATATCGATCAGGTTGATGCCAGGGTTTCCGATGGTTTCAATATACAGGGCCCTGGTGCGTTCATTTATGGCCTTCCTGAAGTTTTCAGGATCGTCCGGATCAACAAAGACCGTCTTTATTCCCAGCTTTGGAAGCGTGACCGCAAAAAGGTTGTATGTTCCGCCATAGAGCGTGCTTGCCGATACGATCTCATCTCCGCTGCCCATGATATTCAGGATAGCGTATGTGATCGCCGCCGAACCCGATGCCGTTGCCAGGGCGCCCACACCGCCCTCCAGTGCTGTTACACGCTGCTCGAAGACATCGGTGGTGGGGTTCATGATGCGTGTGTATATGTTGCCCGGCTCCTTCAGGGCAAACAGGTTTGCCGCGTGCTCGGTGCTGTTGAAAACATAGGATGTCGTCTGGTAAATGGGAACACTCCTTGACCCTGTAGTCGGGTCGGGCTTCTGGCCGGCGTGGACCTGGAGCGTGTCGAACCGGTATTTTCTTTCACCCATCACTTTATCCTCCTTTATCGTGGCTTCATAAAAAGCCAATCTCGGAACAAGGGTTCAATTAAAAATCAGACCCATCCACTCCATGGACAGGTCGGGCATGCGATGCTGAAGCCTGCGGATTCGGGACCGGTCATAACAGTCTGGTCCGTCCTCCTGTATGTTTATTCCAATCTACACCCCTCAGCCGGGTTTGTCAACCTCCCTTATTCGGCCCCGGCTCCTTTTCCGGAATAGCCTATGAGATCCTTTACTACCTCCCCGGCTATAATCAGTCCGGCTACCGGCGGCACAAAGGATATGCTCCCCGGCACCTGCTTCTTCGGGCTGTCTTCTTCACTTTTCATGGGCTTCATGGGAGGCTCGGTGGAATATACGACCTTCAGGGAATCTATTCCCCTGCTTCTCAGTTCCCTTCTCATCACCTTTGCAAGCGGGTCCACCGCAGTGCTGTAGATGTCCGCGACCCTGAAACGTGTCGGGTCCATTTTATTGCCCGCCCCCATGGAGCTTATAATCGGGATCCCCATCTTTTTCGCCTGGACAACGAGGCCGATCTTGGCAGTTACCGTGTCCACCGCGTCCACTATATAATCGTAGTCATCCTGGATCAGTTCGGGTGTAGAATCGGGCAGATAAAAAGCCTGGTGTACGGTTACCGAAATCTCCGGGTTGATCTCCAGGATTCGCTCCTTCATTACTTCCACCTTGGGCCTTCCAAGCGTCTTCCAGGTGGCGATCAACTGGCGGTTGATGTTTGTAAGGCTGACCACATCCCTGTCCACCAGCACCAGGTTTCCGATGCCGGCTCTTGCCAGGGCCTCGACAGCGAAGGAGCCTACGCCTCCAATGCCGAAAACGGCAACCTTGCTTCGCTTAAGGATGGCCAGGGCTTCCTTGCCAATCAGCAGTTCAGCGCGGGAGAATTCATGCAGCATTTATGCAATCTCCTCACAATAATATTAGTATGGAGCGTTATTTCAGTTCTCCGAGATCGTATGGGGTTTCCTGGTAGACATAATAGTTCAGCCAGTTGCAGAACAGCAAGTTCGCGTGCCCCCTCCACCTCACTATGGGCGGCTTTGACGGGTCATCGCCGGGAAAGTAGTTCTTCGGAACCCTGATATTCATACCCTTTGCGATATCCCTGTCATATTCAGCTTTCAATGTGAGGGGATCATACTCGGAATGCCCCGTAACGAATATCTGCCTGTCATCCCGGGACCTTACGATGTATATTCCCGCTTCATCGGATTCGGACAGTATTTCCAGGTCCGGGACCTTTTCCACGTCTTCCTTCCGTATCTCCGAATGCCTTGAATGTGGCGCATAGAATACATCGTCAAATCCGCGCAGCAGCTTGACGTTTCTAACGCATACCCGGTGTTCGAAAACGCCGAACATCTTCTCTTCCAGCGGGTACTTGGGTATATTGTAGAAATGGTAGAGACCGGCCTGGGCAGCCCAGCAGATGTACAAGGTACAGAACACCTTGTGCCTGCTCCAGTTCATAATCTCCTTCAGTTCATCCCAATAATCCACTTCCTCGAAATCCATATGCTCCACGGGAGCTCCTGTAATGATCAGGCCGTCAAAGGCTTCGTCCCTGACCTGGTCGAAGGTTTTGTAGAAGGTTGTCAGATGCTTCTCCGGCGTGTGTTTGGATGTGTATGTGCGGGGATGCAGCAGGACGATGTCAACCTGGAGCGGGGAATTGCCCACAAGCCTTAAAAGCTGGGTTTCGGTAACGATCTTTGTGGGCATTATATTAAAGATGGCAATCCTCAAAGGACGGATGTCCTGGTGGATCGCCCTCTCCTCGGTCATGACGAATATATTCTCATTGGTCAGTATCTCGTATGCCGGCAGGTTATCTGGTATGTTTATAGGCACTTCATCCACAGCTCCTTATTGTTTACTTAGCTTATAGATTTACTGTGGTTTTGATTATACCATGCCATATTTCGGATTGCCAATAGCGAATTCCTATAAAATTACTATGTTTTTTTTAATTTACCTTTCGGCACAGTTGGCAGAACGGAGTCTGAGTTTGCTTCGTCGTTTCGCTCCTCACAATGACACCAAAAAAACCGCAAGGATATGCCCAAACTGTCATTGCGAACGGAGCAACGCGAAACTCGGCAATCTCTCCTTCGTTTCGAAAGTTATTATGTGTTATAGCCGCGCTGTTCAGGCTCTCCTTCAGTCCTCGTCGCAGGAAGTTGTACATGCTCATGCTTGATCTCGCAGGGCCGCCGGCAACGCCGCATCCGTGCGACTGCCGGCTAAAAACAACATCCGGTTGTTATTTCCCGCTCGACCTTCGCATTTCGCATACAACTTCATCTGTTCCTGCGGAGTCAGTCGAGGCTGAACAGCACGTCTCCATAAAAGTCTTTGCGGATCCTAATGTGTCATTGCGTGAAGGCTTTGCCGAGATTGCCTCGCTCCGCTCGCAATGACAGTCTGAGTATGTCATAGCGATGAGCGAATGCATGATTCGTCATGTGAACGGGATCAACTCCTTTTCAGCCTTGCGCCATTGCCAGTACAGGATGATGATCCCGATGGCGCCTATTACGGCAAGGCCTATCAGATCCGCATTGGGCGAGGGAACAAAATAGTTGATTACCTGCGGGACTCCGTTCCAGAGCCCATGGAGCACTGAAACCGTAAGGTATGCATAGATTACCCTTTGGTTTGCATGGAATCTTCCGCCGACGCTCTCGTTCAGGAGAACCCCGGAGAAAATGGCCGTCCAGGTGCCATGTCCCACGGGCGCGGTAATCCCCCTGAGCAAGGTGATCAATACCGTGTATGACAGGCTTCCGTCGCTTTCCAGGAAGGCGGCAAAGGCGTAACCGGTGCTTTCAAAGGCTGCAAACCCCATACCGGCGGCTGCCCCGAGGATGATCCCATCCTTGTAGGAGTTGTACCTTCTGCGCCTTGCTATTATTACAACGCCGATGATCTTGGCAAGTTCCTCGATGAATCCAACAATGAATGATGAACTGAATGTCAGTGATGTTATGAAAAACGGTTCTATCAGCGCTGCGGTGATGGTGCCGAGAATGCCCCCGTATATAAAGCATAGCGCGGTATCGGTCATGCTTACGCTGAATATGCCGCGCCGCTCATAAAAGAACGACACGAATGATACGGGAACAAGGAAGTTTCCCACAAAAACCAGCGTAGTGACAAGGTGTGGATTCCCTGTGTACTGCAGGACCTTCAGCGTGGCGACATACATGACCGTACCCGCCATCAGCATCTTGAGCCAGAAATCCTTCCTGGTTCTTCTCCTCCTTCCCGCCGCGTAACCGTAGTTGTCCACCTGTAACCTCCCGATATATTTGTGAAGCCTTTATTTAGAATGGTCAGTTTTAAGCTTTTAATTCAGGAAGACAACCTGCCTTTTTGCATGGAACTTATCCGCCGCAAATGAAAAGAGCCCATGGCATATGGGCTCGTAAAAACACTGCTGTTCAATTTGTTTGATGGTACCGATCAGGCTTTCCTGGCAACCTTTTTGTAAGCCAGGTAGGTGAAGAATCCGAAAATCAGCAGTGCAAAAATGGGATCCCACCAGTTGAGATATTCTCTTAGATCCGATGCGATGGTCATGATCAAAGCAATGAGAGCTATTAAGGTTCGCCCGCCAAGCCCGATCAGCAATGCCTGGAAGTCAGCATTAGCCAGGCAGAGAATGATGCCAAGATAAAAGACATACTGAATAAGCGTGCTGATAAAACCGCCAAGAAACGTAAATGTACCGATAAGCATTATTCCTAAGGCTACATACAGAATGATCGCTCCGAATGAAAGCAGAACAGATATAACAGGCTTGCCTTCCAGGTATTTTTTCAGTTCTCCACTTACATTTTCAATCACGGCTTTTCCCTCCTGTAAAGATGTTGTGCTTTTCCCATTATACCTTATGTTTCCGGGATTATCCATATGAGATCCGCATTTTTTGTGAATTTCACCGAGTTTGCCAATATATGCGCAAATACGATTCGTATCAATTACAGTCTGTTATATTTTATTATTTGATGTATAATAAGAAGCGCTATGCAAAGCATGCCCAGGAGGAGACCAATGACACCGGAAAAGAAAAAAAACAAACGACCAGGCCTGCGATTTGCCTGGCTTGCACTGATTCCTCTCAGCATACTTATCAGGCTGCTTTTCAGCCTGTCCCCTTCATTTGTGGAGAGCGTGTATTCCCAGGGTATCTATCCGTTCATAATGGGGCCCGTAAGCCGCCTGACCGGCATAATTCCCCTGTCGCTGTGGGAACTGGCCATAATAGCGTTGGTTATACTTATCCCGGTTTTCATAATAAGGCTCATAGTCAGGTGCATCAAAAACAGGAGCCTATATCCGTTCGTGCCATTCCTGGCCAATATAGCCGTGGCAGTTTCCATCCTTTGGTTTCTCAACACCGCGCTCTGGGAGCTGAATTATGAAAGAAAGCCGTTATCGGAACTGGCCGAGCTCGATGTGAAGCCTTCAGGCGTCAATGAACTGTATGACCTGTGCCAATGGCTGATTGATAATACCAACCGGCTCAGGGAACAGGTGGAAACCGACGAAAACGGTATAATGAAAGTCTCAGGGGGATTTGATTCTGTCCGCAGCAGGGCGCAGATAGGCTTTGATATAGCCGCAAGGGAATATCCGTTCCTGCAGGGCAGGTATGGAAAGCCAAAGAAGGTCCTGTTTTCACGGATCATGTCCCATACCAATATAATCGGCCTCTACAGCCCATGGACAGGTGAGGCGAACATAGACGTGGATATCCCGGACATGGAAATCCCATCCACTGTCATGCATGAAATGGCCCATCAGCGGGGTTTCGCGCCCGAAGACGAGGCCAACTATATCGCGTGGGTGGCATGCATGTCCCATCCGGATGCCGATTTCAGGTACTCGGGTTCGGTCATGGCACTGCAGTATGCCATGAACGCCCTTTATTCAGTGAGCCCGGACAAATACTACGATCTGGCGAAGACATACAGCCTCGGCTACTATAACGATCTGAAAAATTTGCAGGAATACTGGAAGCAGTTCCAGGGGACGGCCAAAAAGGTGGCCAACAAGATGAACGACACCTACCTGAAACTTAACGGCGAGCCTGACGGCGTACAAAGCTACGGCAGGATGGTGGACCTGCTCCTGGCCGAGCGCAGGAAAATGCTTGCCGTCAGCAACCGGGCAAACCACTGAAGATATTATTCGGCCCTGCCTTCATCGCCGCCGTCAAGGGGCATTCCGCAATGAGCGCAGGGCCCGGTATAGTCCTGGATATTTCCGCATATCATGCATTGATATTTGCCGGGACAGATCACCCGGGAGTATTTCTCTTTGCACACATGTTTTTCTTTCTCGTTGCCCATCTCCCGTCCGCATAGCCGGCATATTGCCATGGTCAGCACTTCCCGCACCATTCTGGCATCTCCGGTAAAATTCTATTCCCGCATCCGCGGATTATGACCCTGGCAAAGTGCTGTCCCATATCGCAGCATTATTGTCTATTCACCGTTATCCTTTGCTTCAACTGTGCCTGCCGAATCTGCATCGAACCTCTTGATGAAGCAGCGCCTTCTCCTGTGGATTCGCTTGTCGAAATGGCGCCACAGGGAGTGTATTGCATGGTTGGTTTCCAGCTCCGGTGAGGCGATGCCGCGGACCACACCATTACGCATGGCTCTTTTTGTGATCTCGCTTATCAGTATATAGGGAACACCTTTGGCGCGAAGCTCCGGTTTGATCGCGATCAGGTAGAGATCCAGCGTATCGTTCTTTTTGATGGCCTGCAGAAACTGTACAAAACCGAACGGGAAAAGCCTTCCCCCGGTCTTCTGAGCTGCCTTGGTGAGGGATGGGAAGAGGATTCCGAAGCCGGCTACATGGTCGTTTTCGTCCAGGATAAAGCATGTATAATCTATGTTCACGAATGAGAAATACTGTTTGACATAGCATTCCACCTGCTTGTCCGTCAGGGGAACGGTACCGTAGAGATGCTCATAACCCACATTTATAAGGCCAAACATCTCCTCGGCATAACGCAGTGCGTCCTTGGGCTTTTTCAGTTCCGCCACCTTCAGGTTGTACTTCTTCTTAGCCTTTTCGGCGAGTTCCTCCATCTTGTTTATAAAATCAATCCCGGGCATCTTCAGTTCGATTTCTATCCATTCCGCGTCCTTTACATATCCAAGGGCTTCCAAATGCTTCGGGTAGTAGGGATAGTTGTATATGGATATGAAGGTTCCCTCCTCATCAAACCCTTCTGTCAGCATCCCCTGCTTATCCAGGTCGCAGAAGCCCAATGGCCCGTGGACCGCCTTGAGCCCTTTTTCCTTTGCCCAGTTTTCCACTGTGTCAAAAAGGGCTTTTGATACCTCGGGATCATCGATAAAATCAACCCAGCCGAACCGGGCATAGGGCTGACCCCATTTTTCAATGTAGCTATGGCTTATGATACCGGCGATACGGCCCGCAATTCTGCCGTCCTTGTATGCCAGCCAATACTCGGCTTCGCTGAACTCAAATGCGGGATTCTTTTTCCTGTCCAGGGTGAACTTCTCATCCATTATGAGGGGAGGCACCCAGTAGGGATTATCCTTGTAGAGGGTAAACGGAAACATGATGAAATCCTTGAGCTGCCGCTTTGTTTGTACCTTTACGATTTCTACCAATGTCAACACGCCCCTTGAACAGATTTTCACGTAAAAAACATGCTGTCCTTCCGAATATATAGTACAAGTATACCATCGGCAGCCATGCACCGCAACACAGGCCTTAAAACCGGCAAGCATACGGATTGCGGCAGGCCTTCCCGAAATGTTATCCTATTTCAGCAAGGACAGGCAAAGACTATGAATCCTTCAGCATGGGTTTATATATGCTTCGTTTGTCCAGGGACCATACCGGTTCTGAAAAGTTTCCCGGCTCGACGTCCCTGGTCGCGTTCTGGTAATCGTAGACCCTGGCGTCAATCATATCGATATGGTGCAGAAGCTCTGCCTCAAGAAACATGGGCTTTTTCGGACTGCCGAACTCGGCTTCGTAATGGTGGCTGACAACCATATGCTTCAGGAGCAGGATGATCTCTTCCGAAGCTCCGGTTTCCCGGCCGGCTTTTTCTATCTCCTCAACACCCATGACAATGTGCCCCAACAGCTTTCCTTCCCTGGTGTAATCGGCCATACCCAGTTCGTTGGCTTCAAGCTCGCCTATTTTAGCCATGTCATGGATTATGACACCCGCGAATAAAAGGTCGGTATTGATCCCGTCGTAAACACCGCTGAGGGCTTCCGCGCACTTCAGCATCCGCACCATGTGGTATAAAAGCCCGCTTCTTACCGAATGGTGCAGAAGCTTTGCCGCGGGCCAATACATCAGCTTCTCTTCCTTTTTGTCCAGTATGTACATCACAATATTGCGGATCTCGGGCGACCTGATCCTTGCCGTGTAGGCATAAACCTCTTTGAGCATCTCTTCTGGCTCGCGAGGAGCCGCCTGCACGAATTCTGAGATGCGCTTCTGGTCCTCCTCGTCGGCGATCTGCATTTTCCCGATATTAAGCTGCAGCATGTCGCGCCACAGGTCGACCCTTGCATTGACGTAGAAAAGCTTGTTTGGCACGAGGGCTGCGAACTGTTCCTCGCCGGCGTCCCACCATTTTGCCGCTATTTCGCCGGTGCTGTCGGAAAGGACCATATCGATGTATGTCTTCTTGTTTGAAGAAACCCTGATCTCGGCATCCTTCAGTATGTAGATGCCATTGATGGTTTCACCGGCTTTCAGTTCGGAAATTTTCATTCCATCAAACTTCATATGGCCCCTCCCCGCGCTGCCGCAAGGCTATATGTCCCAAATGGCCACAACGCGGTATTCAAGCTTCTTGGACAGGTCAACTTCCCGGTATTTTTTCAGGCTGTGGCCGCTTTCATCGATTACGACACGCACCACGGGCCTGTTGGGGAAATAGGGATTATATTCCGATACAAGTCCCTTCTCGCCGGAATTGAGTATCACCGCCGTACCGACGGGATAATAGGCTATATGCCTTACAAAGGCGTCCAGCAGGCTCTTGTCGAAATGCTTGCCCCCCAGGGACAGCATATAGTCCAGGACATCATGAGGCATCATCTTGCGCCTGTAAACCTTGTCGGTGGTCAGTGCGTCATATACATCCGCAATGGCTGCTATTCTCGCAAATATCTGTATATCGCTGCTCTTCAGCCTCCTGGGATAACCGCTGCCATCCAGCCTCTCATGGTGGGACAATGCGATATCACAAGCCTCCCGGCTGATGTTCTCCGATTTCTGCAGGATCTCATAGCCGTAATATGTATGCTTTTTTACCTCGTCATATTCGATGGATGTAAGGTTTGTGGGCTTTCTCAGGATGGTATCGTCAACCATGACCTTGCCGAGATCATGGAGGAGCGCTCCTATTCCCAGATCCCGGAGGGTGTCTTCCTTCATTCCGACCCCGATGCCGGTCACAATACTGATAACGCTTACATTGACGCTGTGGGAAAACGTATACTCATCTATGGACCTCACATCACAAAGGCTGGTTACAATCCTGTCGTTTTCAAGGATATTGGCAATAAGCCTTTCAACTATTTCCCCGACTTTTTTCACATCCACCGACACCTTGATAGACGGGGATGTCATCATCTTCTTTACCTGTGATTTGACCTCGGTTATAACCTCTTCCCGGATGAGCTCAGGGATTTCGATCCCCTCGGAGATGGTGTCTTCGATATAGATTTCGGTAATCCCGTAATTCTGCAGTTTTTCCTTATGTTCCGGGGTTAGAACGGTGCCGGCTGAAAGCAAAAAAACACCATCAAGTGTATGGATGGCTCGTGCTACAACAGCACCGGTCTGAGCTTTGTCCAGACGCACTCTCCTCACTGCTAACCCTCCTGGAACAATTCACTTCAATCCCGCATCTAATCAGTATTTATCCAAATACAGCAATCTGTAAACGGCTGGCGGCGATAAAAACCCTGGTGGCAGTTCCGCCATTATTTTACTGTTATTGCAACTGACTCTTATCTCGGTTTATTCCAATAGCGGCTTTATAACATCCAGAACATCCTGTTTCAAACCGTGCAGTTCTTCACAGGCGCTTTCTTCCGAGCCGGCGGATACTCCGTAATATATCTTTATTTTTGGTTCGGTTCCCGACGGCCTGATACAGAACCAGGAACCTGATTCCATTTCAAAATAGAGGACATCTGATTCGGGCAGTTCAAGGCGCTGGGTTTCACCCGTTTTCAAAACCCTCCTGGACCTGCTCTTGTAATCCCTTATGGCGGCAACCCGTGACCTTCCGAATGAACCGGGCATCCTGTCCCTTAAGGTATTCAGGGCGCTTTTTATCTTTTCAGCCCCTTCCCTTCCCGTAAGCGTGAATGTATCGATTTCTTCCATGAAATACCCATACTTGCCGAATAACTCCATCAGCCCGTCGTACAGGGTCATGCCCCTTGACCTGTACCAGGCAAAAACCTCCGCGATGAGCATGGATGCCACAACAGCATCCTTGTCCCTGGCGTGTGTCCCCGCAAGGTATCCATAGCTCTCTTCAAATCCGAACATGAACTTCTTTTTGCCTGTATCATCCAAAAGCCTGATCTGCTCGCCGATGAACTTGAACCCGGTAAGGACAGTGACCATCTCCACGCCGTATTGGCGGCATATCTTTTCCGCCAGGTCGCTTGATACGATGGTGGTGGCGGCGAATGCGTTCTCCGGAAGCTCGCCGCGCTGTTTTTTCTGAGAGAGGATGTATTCCAGGAGCAGGCAGCCGATCTGGTTGCCGGTAAGGGTCACATACTCACCCCTGGCATCTTTTACAACAACCCCTGCCCTGTCCGCGTCAGGATCCGTTCCGATGATCAGGTCCACATCCTCCCTTTCCGCAAGATCCAGAGCAAGCCTGAATGCGGATTTCTCCTCGGGATTGGGATATTTTACCGTCGAGAATTCGGGATCGGGATACTGCTGTTCCTTCACGGGAATAACCTGCTCAAACCCTGTCTCCTTAAGGATCCTCAATACCGGAACGCTTCCCGAGCCATGAAGGGGCGTATATATCAGTTTTGCCGTCTTTCCTACTTCACGGCATAGCCCGGGATTGACGCTGACTCTCTTAAGGGCTTCGATATACGCGTCGTCAACATCTTGCCCTATTATTTCCAGAAGGCCTTTCTCCCTGGCCTCTTCTTCACTCATGCAAGGGATGGAGGCTATATCGACTATCGCGTTAACCTCCCGGATGACCTCGTCGGATTCTTTTGGCGGCAACTGTCCGCCATCGCTTCCATAAGCCTTGAACCCGTTATACTCCTTCGGATTGTGGCTGGCAGTAATGACTACGCCGGCAGCGCATCCCAGGTGCCTTACTGCAAATGACAGTTCGGGCGTAGGGCGAAGGCTGTCAAAAAGATAGGCTTTGATGCCGTTGGCTGCGAAGACCAGGGCGGATTCAAGGGCAAATTCCCTTGAGAACCTTCGGCAGTCATAAGCGATAACGATTCCCTTTTCCTTACCGCCTGGCTGGCTGGAAACGGTATTGGCAAGGCCCTGGGCCGCCTTCCTGACCATGTATTTGTTCATCCGGTTTGTTCCTGCGCCTATCAGCCCGCGCATTCCGCCCGTCCCGAATTCCAGGTCCTTGTAAAACCTGTCCTCAATCTCTTTTTCATTTCCGCTGACAGCCAAAAGTTCCTTCTTTGTTTCGTCGTCAAAGTACGGATTGTTCAGCCAATAGCAGTACTTCTCCCTGTAATTCATACCTTAACTCCTTATCAGCGTAATCTGCTACATGTTATATTGTCTTATCATCTTGTCTTTCTATTATCTTGTCATCTTATTGTAGGGATCTACCGCTGTCAAATCTACCGCTGTCAAATTTACCGCTGGCATATAATATTTATCTTCTTGGGCTGACGATGAGCTTCATGGCGGTACGTTCTTCCCCATCCACTATGATTTCTGAAAAGGCGGGTACGCATACCAATTCTATTCCCAACGGCGCAAGAAATCCTCTCGCGATGGCTACGGCCTTGACCGCCTGGTTCAACGCGCCGGCACCAATGGATTGTACTTCTGCATAACCTTTTTCCCTGACCATACCTGCAATGGCGCCGGCTACAGAATTGGGATTCGATTTTGAGGATACTTTGAGAACGTCCATCTGTTGATCAACCTCCACAAATAAATCGATACGTTTCATAGTTTGATATAATCTGCAATTCTCCGTATATTTACTGCTTTTTTCATCACAGGATCAATCGTGACCATGACGGCATTGAATATGGCTCTTCCGGAGGCCGGCTCAAACTGCGACGGCAGACCGGAGGTAAACTTCCTGATTATCTGTTCCCTGTTCACTCCGATCACGCCGTCAGCGGGTCCGGTGAATCCGACATCGGTTATATATGCTGTCCCGTTCTCCAGGATCTGTTCGTCGGCTGTCTGGACATGGGTATGTGTTCCCACAACAACCTCCGCACGTCCATCCAGGTAATATCCCATGGCTATTTTCTCGCTGGTGGCCTCCGCGTGGAAATCCACCAGTATGGCGTCAACCTGGCCCCTCAGGTTCTGCACCTCCCTGTCGGCCGCCTGGAACGGACAATCCACATTGTTTTCCATGTAGACACGGCCAATCAGGTTTATAAGCCCAAGCTTTACGCCATCCTTCTCGAGAATGATCCTGCCTTTCCCCGGAACTCCCCTGGGATAGTTGGCCGGGCGTATGATGTTCATTCCCGAGTCTATGATGTTCATAACCTCTTTGCGCGCCCATGTATGGTTTCCCATGGTTATGGCGTCAACACCGCAGGAGAATATCTCCTGCGCGGTATTATATGTTATTCCCTTTCCGCCTGCCGCATTCTCTCCATTGACAATGATAAAATCAGGCTTCTCAAGATTCCTGATTTTTTCTATCTGTATCCCCAGCGCTTTTCGTCCAGTTTCGCCAAAGACGTCGCCTACAAACAGGATCTTCAACGATTTCTTCCTTTCCGGCATTCAAGGCGTCTGGCAGGCCTTGCCGCCAAAACCTGAATATTTTAAGAATCAAAAGTCAGGAAGCGTATTCACGCTTCCTGACATATAAGGCTATTTTGCATATTCAACTGCCCGGGTCTCTCTTATTATATGGACTTTGATCTGACCCGGATAGTCCATTTCATTTTCAATCTTTTTGACAATATCTCTTGCGACCATAATCATTCCGTCATCGTTAACCATTTCTGGCTTAACCATAATCCTTATTTCTCTTCCCGCCTGTATCGCGTATGACTTGTCGACTTCGGGGAATGAGTTGGCAATCTCCTCCAGCTTCTGCAAGCGTTTTACATAGGTTTCCAGCGTTTCTCTTCGTGCTCCGGGCCTTGCGCCCGATACTGCGTCAGCGGCCTGAACCAGCACGGCCACTATCGATTTGGCTTCAACATCTCCATGATGAGCCAGGATTGCGTTGACAATTTCCTCCGACTCCTTGTACTTCCTGCACAGATCGGCGCCGATGGTCACATGCGTCCCTTCAATCTCATGGTCAACAGCCTTTCCGATGTCATGAAGCAGACCCGCACGCTTTGCAAGCGCCACATCCTCTCCCAGTTCGGCTGCCATAAGGCCTGCCAGGTGGGATACCTCAATGGAGTGCTGGAGCACATTCTGGCCATAACTGGTGCGGTATTTCAGTTTACCCAGCAGCTTGACCAGTTCAGGATTCAGGCCAAGAACACCGGTTTCGAATGTAGCCCGTTCACCTTCCTCGCGGATGGTGTTTTCCACTTCCTTGCGGGCCTTCTCCACCATTTCTTCGATGCGCGCCGGATGTATTCTCCCGTCGATGATCAGTTTTTCCAGGGCAATTCTTGCAATCTCCCTGCGTATCGGATCAAACCCTGACAGAATAACTGCCTCAGGTGTATCGTCGATGATCAGGTCTATGCCTGTAAGGGTTTCCAGGGTTCTGATGTTGCGGCCCTCACGTCCTATGATCCTGCCCTTCATCTCATCGTTGGGCAGAGCCACCACCGATACGGTGATCTCAGAGGCATGATCGGCTGCGCACCTTTGAATGGCACAGGCCAGGACTTCCTTGGATTTCCTGTCTGCTTCCTCCTTGGAACGCTCTATGATGTCCTTGACCATAATGGCTGCTTCATGTTTGACTTCGCCTTCAATACTGCTCAGCAGGTACTGTTTGGCTTCTTCCACGGTCAAACCCGAGAGGCTCTCGAGCTTTTCTATCTGCTTCTGGTAAAGTTCTTCGATCTCGGCCTTTTTGGCCTCAACCTCCTGAATCTGCCTGTTGAGCGCCTCGTCCTTCTTTTCCAGGATATCCATCTTCTTTTCAAGGGTTTCGTCCTTCTGCTGGAGACGTCTTTCAGTCCTCTGGATCTCGGACCTGCGTTCCCGGACTTCTCTTTCAAGTTCAACCCTGCTTTTGTGGATCTCCTCACGCGCTTCTATCAGAGCCTCACGCTTTTTCCTTTCAGCAACCTTCTCTGCTTCACTTATCAAACGTTGGCTTTCTTTCTCTGCACTCTCTATCTCAGCTTCCGCCACTCGTTTTCTATGTTCAACTCCCTTTCGGAAGGATATAAGTGAACCAATTATCGCAATTATAACTCCAACTATCAGACCATAAACAAATTCTATCTCACTCACCTCCTTTGCTTTTGTTTTCTTCCAATACACTATTCATCATCAATAATGCAAACAGATCCCACCCAGCACCTTCCTGCGGTTCGCCGATCCGTAAAGGATGCGCCTGAAACCGACGCGGAAGGTTCGGTGAAATCGGTATTCTGCAAAACTGCAACATCAACAGATGTTGCAGCATGAAAGAAAAGCTGGCTTCACTTTCATGTAAAACTCTTGCAGTAAGGATCATGGAAATGGCTGCTCAATAGTAAAATATTGAATGCCATCATGGATTCATTGTATACATTTTTAAATTATGTGTCAAGAAATCAGTTCCTTTTTGTACATCCTAACCGTTTTCAAAGGTCCATAAAAAACGTGAAAATCCTGTCTGCCAGGCCGCGGATATGTTCATGACCGAAGTCCGGATAGATCAGCATATCCTTTTTAGCCCTGATCTTGTTGTATGCCGCAAACTGGGACGACGGAGGGCATATGGTATCCATAAGACCCACGGTCCACAGGGTCTCGCCCTTTATCCTCGGAGCCAGGTGCTGGATATCAATATACCCCAGCTTGGTGAATATCTCCTCTTCCCTTTCATGAAGCGGATCAAAGCGCCTGAAATAGTATCTCAGTTCCTCATAGGCATTTGTATCCAGGTCCATCTCCCATACCCTTTTGTAATCGCTTAAAAACGGGTATACCGGGGCAAGCTTCTTTATCCTCGGTTCCAGGGCAGCACACGCGACCGTCAGGGCGCCGCCCTGGGAGCCTCCAGTAGCTCCCGCCCTGTTCTCATCCACCTCGGGAAAGCCAAGTACGATATCAGCGAGCTTGGCAGTATCAAGGAAGATATGCCTGAACAGCATATCCCGGGGATCTCCGTCGAGACCTTTGATGAAATGGCATTTAAAGGTGGTGCCTTTCGTCTGTCCAAGGTCTTCCGACAGGCCTCCCTGCCCGCGGCAGTCCAGCGCAGACACACAGAACCCGGCAGCGACATAGCCCAGTTTATCGACCCAGTCCCCAGCGTCCACCGAGTATCCATGGAACATCAGGATAACCGGGCATTTTCCTTTCCTTTGTGCAGGCCTCAGGTATTGGGCATGTATCCTGGAACCTCCGGTGCCGTCAAAATACAGGTGGAAGCATTCCGCGTAATCGGTACGGAAATCGGCGGGCACCAGTTCCGCCCGGTGGGGCGTCTGTTTCATTTCCCTGGTGGATTCGTCCCAAAACTCGTCAAAGTCAGCCGGTTTTGGGTTGATTCCTTTATACTCCTTCAGCTTTTCAAGTGGAAAATCAAATACTGGCATGCTGTTCTTCCTCTCGTTCCATATTCTATCGGCACGGCAATCCGCCTGTCGAAGGCAGTCATGCCGCGTTTTCCTGCAATATGGCCAATCCTCTTTCCCGGGAAGGCTTGTGATTTCCCGGAAAGCCTTAAGGGTACTCCACGAGGTAAACCTGCAGTTTCCTCATACCTCATAAATACTTATTTATGCCATATTCAGTGTAAAGCAATACCATTCACCGTGTCAATCGTCCGGCGCTCATGGGCAGGATGGCGAAAGCCTTGATCTTCCAGGGCGCCTCGCCGACTGTATATTAACTTCCAGGCTTCTTGAAGTTAAAATGTTATTTCATTAACTAATATTGGTATATAATAATTGGAACACATGGCCGTTCGGAAGCCCGGATCTCATTATAGTTGCATCCCTGTTTTACTGCCCATGCAACGCACCTCTGGTACATTCAGCGATCTAAATCAATATTTGTTGACAAGGGGTCAATATTATGGAGATTAGAAATAAGTCCTGGGTTATTGTTCTGGTTAACCATATCTTCACATCATTTCTGCCCGTAGCCCTGCTGGTAATAGCCTTGTTCAGTTCGCCGGGAAAGGCGCTGATCTTTATAATACCGTCCTGTATACTGGCATTGGCTGGTCTTGCAGTACAGTTCCTGGTCTTTACCGGTGTAACAAGGGGGCACCAGGCACTGATTGAGGCTTTCCGCGAAGCCAGGGAAGGAAACCTGAATAACGCCATCCCGGAAAGCAAGAACCTGTCCGTAAGCGGCCTGATCAGGGAAGGCAACGAATTAATCAAGACCTTCAACCAGGTGCTGTCCAACGTGGGCAGGTCGACGGAAGAGGCCAAGCACCTGGCAAATACCGTGAAAATGACATCCAGGGAAGCGTCGGACGTTTCAAGCAAAATAGCCGCATCGGCCGACATGGTGTCCAGGGGAGCAAGTGAACAGGCCCAGGACGCGGAAGAAAGCACCAAGGTCACACAGGAACTGGTCAGCAGGCTGGAGGAGGTTGCCACCTCGGCCGAGCTCATGATTAAGAAGGCCGATGTCACCAAGGATATGGCCGAGTTCGGCAAATCGAATATCACCGACCTGCTTGGCAAGAGCATGGAAACAGAAAAAAACATGGAGGAAATTAACCTGAATATGAAGCAGCTCAACGAGATGGCGGCCAACATCAGCAATATCACCTCCACCATTGCGGGCCTCGCCAGCCAGACCAACCTCCTGTCCCTGAACGCTTCCATAGAAGCCGCAAGGGCAGGCGAAAAGGGCAGAGGGTTCATGGTAGTGGCGGAGGAGATCAAGAAACTGGCCCAGCAGAGTTACGTTTCAAGCGAGGAGATAAAGAAAATAATTGCAGGGATCCAGAAGCAGGTCGATATCACTACGAAAACCATCGAGATGACGACTTCGACGATTCAGGAACAGGCCGAGTCGGTGAACAAGACCAATGAAGCGTTTATCAATATCTCCAACGCTGTCGAAGTGTTGTTCGCCCAGCTTCTTGACGTTAAAAAGAAGATCTCCATACTCAACGATTTCAAGAAGACTCTGTCCGATTCCATCACCAATATAGCCGCCGTGGCCGAGGAAACAGCAGCTTCAACCCAGGAGATAACTTCGCTGATTTACTCGCAGATGAATTCCTCGGAAATCCTTGTACAGCTTTCGGAAAGCTTTGACTCGGTCATCGCAGGCCTCGAGGAAGCCATCAACAAGTTCAGCTTTGACAGGATAACCGCCAGGAAAAGGTCGTTCGCCATTATGACCCACATCGACATCCCGTTCTTCCACGATACCAGGGACGGAGCCATTGACGCCGGGGCTAAGCTTGGCGTGGACGTTACCTGGCGTGCACCGAAAACCCATGATCCGAAAATCCAGGCCTCGTACATTGATGAAGCCATCAGCCAGGGCGTGGACGGCATAGGAATAAGCCCCCTTGACGCCCAGGAAGTAAGGCAAAGCCTGATGAGGGCCATAGATAAGGGCATAAAGGTTATTTTCTACGATACAGACATCCCGGATCTGCCAAGAAGCAGCTTTATAGGGACCGATAACCGCAAGGCCGGCAGACTTCTCGGCGAACTGGCGGGCAAAAAGCTGAACGGCAAGGGAAGGATATTTGCCGTATGCCCTTTCCATACCGCACAGAATATGAAGGACAGGATTGACGGTTTCATGGAAGTCATCGGCAAGTATCCCGGGATAGAAGTTACCATGATGAAATCGAAATCCGGCGACCAGGAAGGCAGATGGAAGGAATTTAAGGATGCAATAAGGGATAAACGTGAATTCGACTGCTTTGTCTGCCTGGATTCCGTTGGCAGTTTCTTTGCCAGGAAACTGAAGGAAGAATTGGGCATGACACCCCTTTGCGTGGTCTTCGACAAAACCGAGGATTCCAGGGCTGCCCTCGAAAACGGGAATACTTACGTGGTAGCGCAGCGCCAGAGACTTTGGGGTGAACTGGTGGTTAGAAGGCTGAACGAATTGTGCAGCGGCAAAACCATCGAGGACAGGGAAGACACTGGAACCTACGAGATCAATAAGAGTAACATGAACGTTTTCTTCAAATAGGTAAAACCCTTCCCGCTTTTCAGGCCTCCTTGCAGGGCAGGCTCGTGATTTCCCTGAATTCTTTCATGGTCCTAAGCGACGCGAAATCATGGGACGCCTTTGCCCTGAGCTTAAGCGCGGGATTGATCCGGAAGCACTGTGACAGGAAAGCGATGGCCGCATCCGCGTCTCCCGATAGGGCTGAGATGCGTGCCAGGCCATACAGCATCTCGTCGTCGTCGGGCTTGTATCGGAGCCCTTCCTTGTAAAGCCTGGCCGCTTCGCTGTAGTTTTTGAGGGCTATTGCCGCCGAAGCCCAGTTGTAATAGAGGGCCGGGTCGTCGGTCGTTATCCTTTGCGCCCGCCTGAAAGCCTGTACCGCTTCTTCAAAGTGCCTGACCATCATCAGGGTAATGCCAAGGTTATACTGTATGATATAGGATTCCGGGTGCACTGCCGAGGCTTCCTCATAAACATGGATGGCATCAAACAACTGGTCCCTGGAGATATAGATCTCCGCCAGCAGGTTGTATGCCATTTCCAGTTTTTCGTCCCCTTCCAGGGATTTTTTCAGGTATTGGATGGCTTTATCGTATTTCCCCTGGGCGTCCAGGATGGAAGCCATGCTGTAGAGCGCCCGGCTGTGCATCGGATTGATATCCGCCGCGATTTTAAAGCTGTTGAAGGCTTCCTCTGTCTTTCCCTCCTGCCTTTGGGCAAATCCCAGCCTGTAGCATGCATCGGCATCCTGTGGCTGTATCTGTGTCAGCTTCCTGTAGGCGGTTTCGGCGCCCTTCCAGTCCCCGGTCCTCCTGCAGACCTTGCCTAAAAGGTCCCAGGCTTCCACAAAGTCATTATGGCTTTCGGTGATCTTCTCAAGATGGTACTTGCACTCCATGTCCCTGTTCTTTTCAAAGCAGATCACGGCGATAAGATACCTGAGCCTTGCGTCGTCCTTCTTCTCCAGCGCGCTTCGGATATGCTCTTCCGCTTCCTCGAATTTTTCCAGCGCCAGGTATGCCTTGGCGATGTTGATATCGGCCTCCCTCAGGTCAGGTACATGCTTCATGGCCTTATTGAAGTTTATGATGGCAAGTTCGTATTTTTTCAGGGCATAGCAGCATATGCCATAACCGAAGTATACCATGGCGCAGAACTCTTCATTGTTGAACCCGGTATCCTCCGCATAATCCTCGTCGTCGGTTTCCCCGTTTTTTTGTGCTGATTTTTTCCCCCACAGGTCCAGGACCTTTTTGTACAGTTTCTGCGACTGTTCATATTGCCCGAGCTTCCTCATCAGCCAGGCTGTATTATATACAACGCAGGGATTATCCTGGGCTATTCCCGCCAGGATCCTGTAATTTGCCAGAGCGTCCTCGAGCTTTCCTTTTTCAATGAGCTTATGGGCCGCGTTAATCTGGGCCATGAACTGCTTTTTCAGCTTTTTTTCATTCATGGACAGCGTTGCTGAAACCATGCCCGGTTGTGCCTCTTCTCCCCAGTCCATGGCTTCTTCCGTAAAATAGCTGTATTTCGCCGCGCGGCCTTCCTTCTCCAGCTTTCGGATGAGAGGCGCGGCAGCTCCGCTCTCTTTTATCCTGCGCTTCATGCAGAAATAATCATGGACCAGGAATAATGAAGGGAAAACGACGCCTAAAAGGCTCAGGGCTATTTCAAAAAGTGGCACAAGATAAGTCTTGCTTATGAATGCCAGTATCCCCGCCGTCAGGACGCAGAGCTGAAGAATAAAGACGGCGGTGGTCATCAGGGTCGTGCGTTTTATGAACCTCAGTCCCATATAAAAGGTCATAATTAGGATCAGGAGATTCACAAACGCAAGCAGCACATTCCAGCCTGATAGAAAATCGGCGAAATGGTTCATGGCTCGCCCTCCGTACGGCTGTTCATTTTCATTTCTTCCCAGCGTTCCCTCGTGATCAGGACCCTCCTGGGCTTGCTGCCTTCATAGCCGCTGATGATGTTTCGCTCAGCCATCTGGTCGATAATCCTTCCAGCCCTGGCGTATCCGACCTTGAACTTCCGCTGGATAAAGGAAACAGATGCCTGCCCGCAATCAATGACAGCCTCTATGGCCTGGGGAAGAAGTTCGTCCACGCCATCTTCGTCTTCTTCACCGCTGCCGCCGGAGTCATCATTGATATTCTCGATGATATCCTCATCATATAGGGCTTTCATCTGGTTTTTGACAAAGTCAACCGTCAGCTCCACTTCCTTGTCGGAAACGAAGCAACCCTTTACACGTATCGGCTTTGGAACTCCAACCGGATAATAGAGCATATCCCCCTTGCCGAGGAGCTTCTCAGCCCCGGCCATATCCAGGATGGTCCTTGAATCCACCTGGGAGGACACGGCAAAGGCTATGCGCGAAGGTATATTGGCCTTGATGACGCCTGTTATGACATTAACCGAAGGACGCTGTGTGGCGATCACGAGATGCATGCCCGCCGCCCGCGCCATCTGGGCCAGCCTGCAGATGGAATCCTCCACATCATGGGGAGCGACCATCATAAGATCCGCAAGCTCATCTATTATGATGACGATCTGGGGAAGCTTGTCCCCCTCGCCGGTTTCTTCTATATAGGCGTTATAACCCAGGATATCGCGTACCCCGCGGTCGGCAAAGAGCCTGTAGCGGGTTGTCATTTCCGAAACGGCCCACCTTAAGGCCCCCGCAGCCTTGTTGGGATCGGTGACGACCGGGATCAGCAGGTGTGGAATACCGTTGTAAACACCCAGTTCCACCACCTTGGTGTCGATCATGAGCATCCTAACATCGTCCGGGGTCGCCTTATACAGCAGGCTGATGACAATGGAGTTGATGCATACGCTCTTTCCTGAGCCCGTAGCGCCCGCTATCAGTATATGGGGCATCTTTGCAAGGTCCACAACCACGTTCTCTCCGGTGATGTCCTTTCCCAGGGCAACCGCCAGCCTTGATTCATGCCGCGTGAACTCTGGGGATTCCAGGACGCTGCGCAGGCTGATGGGGGCTACTTCATTGTTTGGCACCTCAACCCCTATGGCCGCTTTGCCGGGGATGGGCGCCTCTATGCGGACACCTGAGGCAGCAAGGTTAAGGGCGATATCATCGGTAAGGTTGACTATCCTGCTCACCTTCACGCCGGGCGCCGGCTGCAGCTCATAGCGGGTAAACGCCGGACCGATGGATACATTTATTACCTTTGCCCCTATCCCAAAGCTCTCCAGGGTGGCTTCAAGCTTCCTGGCGTTTTCTGCGGCCGATGCTTTTATCCGCCTCATGTTCGATTCACCCTCCCTGGATCTGCTCAACAGTTCCAGGGGCGGGAAAACGTATTCTCCTTTATGCTCGCGGGCGATAATTCCCCCGTTTTCATCCGGGGCAGGAACTTCATCCTGGCCGGGCGCCTTTTGCGCCGATGCGGTCTTCACTGATGCGGCAGGCTTTTCATGATTCGTTGAGGCCGGCCTTTGTCTCCTATACTGTTCATCTCCGAGCATCAACGGCATGTCTTCCTGTTTAGCGGGCTCGGGTTCGGGAGGCTCCATCTCTTCCCGCCCCCTGGCTTCCTGCAGCGGGAAGTCCACTATCCTGGCGCGTTTCCGGGTGCCGGGGGCAAATGTGTCAGGCAATTCGATTTCATCGTCTTCATCTTCGTCATCGTCATAATCCTCATCGCCCAATTCCTCTTCCCGTTCGCTCCTCCGCTTTTTTACAGCGTCCACCATGCCGGTGATGACCCCGGCGGTTCCCCGGTAAACCCCCTTTGCGGCCTTTGCCAGGGACAGCCTCGTCAGGAGCATTGCGGATATGATGGCAAGGGTAATAAGGATGATCATGGTTCCCAGCTTCTTGAAAACGAACAGCAACGGCACACCAATGATGCCTCCAATCACACCGCCCGATGACACGAAACCGCCGGCGCCCTTTCCTATGGCACGAACGCCTTCATGGTAGAAGGTGGTTATGTACTGGCCGACATTCATATTCTGGTAATAGGCGACATCATGAAGTCCGGCCTGGAGCAAGGCTGATACAAGGGATATCAGTATCAGCGTCAGCATGGTTTTCCCTGACCTGGAAACCGCCCTTGGCCTGAAGATAATGATAATGCCGAGAATAAAGGTGAACGCCGGGACCACATAACCCATAAGACCAAAAAGGCCGCCCGTAAACCGGCCAATGAGTTCACCCAAAGGCCCGGCGGCGCCGTCAAAATAAATGCTGAGCATCATGATAACGCCCGCGACGGCGATCAGAAGCCCAGCTATTTCGGCTTTCAGCCGGCTCTTGCCCGGATTCTTCACCTTTCTTGATACTGGTTTTACGCTCCTTTTCGACTTCTTTTGTACCTTGCTTGGAGACACTTCAATACCTCCGTTTTCCAGCCATTCATCCCTTTAACTATATCATAATAAAATGTTCTTTGACAACGTGCCCAAATCGTGATAATATTTACGGTAACCCGGCATGAAATACCCCTGGGACAATGGTTTGTGCATGCCAGTCCTGCAGGGTATGGAATGAATCGGAAAAACTGAATATAATCTATAGATAGAGGCGCATTTTCTATGAGTAATCCGGATGAGGGCGGCGGGCCCGATGAACCCGGCAGAAAGGAGAAATTGCCGAAGGAGCATGATTCCGTCCAATCTGCTGCCTGGGCGCATGGTTAACAGCCTTGCGACTGTCACTGGCAAATACAGTGGAGAGCTATCGGTAGATCGTTATATGCTTGCTCTATGCAAAGTATAAGCTGCCGTTAACTCAACGACAGCTTTTTTATCACTCACCTGTCGTGAAAGGAAGGAGTGCCTGTTATGAAGAAGCCATTATTCATCGGGTCATGTGTAGCGCTTGTAACACCGTTTACCGAGGACGGAGTCGACTATGGGAAACTCGGGGAACTGATCGAGTGGCATATTAAGGAAGGAACTGACGCCATACTGATCTGCGGAACCACGGGAGAAGCATCCACCATGTCTGACGAGGAGCATAAGGAGGTGCTTCGCTTTGCCGCAGACCGCATCAGGAACCGGGTACATATCATGATGGGAGCCGGCAGCAACGATACCCGCCATGCCATCGAACTGAGCCAGTATTGCCAGAGCATAGGCGCGGACTCCATCCTGTCGGTCACACCCTACTACAACAAGACCACCCAGGAAGGGCTCTATCAGCACTTCAAGGCCATTGCCGAAAGTGTGGACATCCCCGTTGTAATCTACAATGTCCCCTCAAGGACCAGTCTGAATATCAACTCCTCAACACTGAAGCGTCTTTCGGAAATCCCCAACATCGTTGCCGTGAAGGAATGCAACCTGATGCAGGTGGCTGAAACCGCTTATCTCTGCGGTGATGAACTGATCCAGTATTCGGGCGAGGACGGGAACGTAGTGCCTCTGCTGGCCCTTGGAGGCAAGGGTGTTATTTCGGTGGCTGCCAATATCGTTCCTGCCGACATACACAAGATGGTCCATTCCTTTATGGAAGGGGACCTGGAAACAAGCCGCAGGATTCAGATAAAGCTTGATCCGCTGGTCAAGGCCCTGTTCTGCGAAACCAACCCGATCCCTGTGAAGGCTGCCATGAACCTTATGGGGATGAATGCGGGACGCTGCCGCCTGCCCCTTGTAGACATAAGCCCGCAGGGAATGGAAACACTGAAAAAGGCGATGAAGGAATACGGCCTGATATGATTTTTCTGCCTTTCTCCTTACCTGATATATAGCCGGAGGTTGATAAAATGATCAATATACTGTTGAATGGCTGCAACGGAAGAATGGGACAAAACATAGTCCAGTGCGCGAGGTTCCGGAATGATCTCGCCATAGTCGCCGGACTTGATGTCAGACCCAACGGTAACGCCCCGTTCCCCGTATATACGGACACTGCGGACATCAGGGAAAAGATCGATATGATCATCGATTTTTCACACCCCACCGCTCTTGACAGGATCCTGGGATATGCCATTGAAAAGAAGCTGCCAATCGTCATAGCCACCACCGGCTTCTCCCCTGAACAGAAAGAGAAGATTGAAAAGGCAGGGGCCGAGATTCCTGTCCTCTTGTCGGCCAATATGTCGCTGGGCATAAACCTGCTGCTCCAGTTGGTAAAAACGGCCGCAAAGACCCTGTATGGCTCCTTTGATATTGAGATAATAGAAAAGCACCATAATCAGAAGGTTGACGCCCCCAGCGGAACAGCCCTTGCCATTGCCGATGCCATAAACTCGGCAATTTCCCCGAACCAGCTTAAGTACGTCTACGACAGGCACTCCAGCAATCAGAAACGCACAAGGGACGAGATAGGCATACATGCCATCAGGGGCGGCACCATCACAGGCGAGCATACCGTCCTGTTCGCAGGCAATGACGAGCTCCTGGAAATCAGGCACACTTCCCTGTCCAGGAACCTGTTTGCCGAGGGAGCCCTCAAGGCGGCAACCTTCCTGTATGGCAAGGAGCCAGGTTTCTACAGGATGCAGGATATATTCGAAGAATGATGATCAAAAAGGCTGCCGGGAAACCGGCAGCCTTGTGTATTACGCATTAATGCCCTCATTGCGCCTGCCGGTTCCTGTTGAGGTACTTGTCCATCACCGGATTGACCATGAAATTGATAATCAGACCGGGCAGCGTGAATCCGAAGCAGACATAGATCAGGTAGGTAATCAGCAGGACAATGCCGCTCCCTGTAGCGGCCAGGATCAATGTGGGTCCGATGATCACGAGGAAGCACAGGATCAGGATCACCAGGTTTGGCAAAAAACGTGCCAGTGCGAACAAAACGGCATTCTTGTACAAATCCCTGATTTTCAGCTCATAAGTGACCATCATGGGGTAGATATACAGGGAAGCCATCATGAACAGGATAAATACCATGATCATCAGGCCGTTGGCAATGGAAAACAGCACACCGCCATCGGATACCCTTGGATACAGGTACAGGTCAAATATCAGGAACAGCAGCAGGAAAAGGTTTATAAAAGTTACCGCAATGCCCTGTTTGAAATTTTCCTTCATCTTGTCCCTGAAGTCCGACCAGGTAAAAGTAGGCCTCTCGTAGGAATAACACCTGAGCAGGTATGTCAGGCCTGCCTGGGCAGGACCCACGGTAATTATGGGAATTGCCATGAAAAACATGGTTGTGGGAAAGCCGCTGTCCCATAACAGGAACCTGAATTCTTCAATTGAAATGGTTGATGCTTCGGGAATGAATATGCCTATCAGGTAAATGCTCAGAAAATACGAGAGAACAATAGCAGGGATGTTGAAGACAATAAACATGAGGTTGATGGTTATCAGTCTCCAGAATTTCCTGTACAATACCCCGAAAAATATGGCCAGGCGGCTTCGGTTGTCTTCGTATTTTTCTCCCGGCAGCTTTTCAAAAATGGGTTCATCGGTCATCAAACACACCTCTGTCTGAATCTATGTGATATATTCTGCCAAAAGCAGCGTCACGGCGGCCAGGGCCGGTGAACATGAACGAATTATTAGCATAAGCAGCTATATTATACCATAACAGTGTTCTGAAGGGGAAAACATATATGCCTTTTATGAATTTATAATATCATATCGGGCGCCAATAGTGATAAAATCAAATGGAAGCATCTTTACGGAGGAAGCAGATGAAGCTATATATCAAACAGAAGGTTTTTTCCCTTGGCGACAGGTATTAGTGTTCGATGAAAACCAACGGCCTGTGTTTACCGTTCAGGGGCAAATATTCACAATAGGGGCCAAAATACACATATACGACATAACCGGGCAGGAACTGTATTATATTGAGCGCCGGTTGTTCCGGCTCCTGCCCGAATACCATATTTTTTGCGGGGATAACCATTGCGCCATTGTAAAAAAGGAGTTTTCCCTGTTCAGACCACGCCTTGCAATACAGAGCCAATACGGAGACTACACCATAGAAGGCAGCCTGTTCGGCATGGATTTTGTCATTTACAATGAAGGCATCCCGGTGGGAGAGGTCCACAAAAAATGGTTTGCCTTCGGGGACAGTTATGAACTGGATGTCATTGATCCCAACAACGCCGCCTTTTTCAGCGCCCTGGTCATAGCCATAGACAATTGCCTCCATAACGAGAACTGAAAATCCTGGTATTATGTTTCTCTTATTCATGCTGAAATTGATGTTGACACGATCCAAAGATGTCTGTATAATTAAATTTGCGCCGAAAAGGCGTCCATATGCGATATGCGGTCGTGGTGGAATTGGCAGACACGTACGTTTGAGGGGCGTATGCGCAAGCGTACCGGTTCAAGTCCGGTCGACCGCACCAACAAAAACCCATCCTTTGGATGGGTCGTTTTTTTTATGGCCTACTGGATCTCCTCGATTTTTTCCAGGAGGGGGTTTTGCCCTTCCCGTTCCCTGTAGCTGAGCCGTATCCTGTCCCCCGGCTCAAACCCGTAATCGTCGAAACTCTCCCTGAGGTCATCGTTGAGCTGGAAACTGCGTATGGCGCCGTCTTCCAACTCCACCTCGATGAAGTTGCTGTCAATCCTTCCGTTGAATATGCCTTCAGCCGTGACAGGCATGTCTTTGGCTTCGTCCTTCCGGACACCGTCCTGCCCAGGCACGCTGATCCCGCCGGCATCCGACGCGCCGGTATCCGATAGGCTTTCATCGTGGGCCGTTCCGGCTTCATTCGGCATACTTATTGAATCGTTTTCTGGCTTTCTGGCCAAATCGGTCCTTATACGGGTTTGCGAAAAGACAAAATAGCCCGCCAGTCCCAGGCCCAGCACCAGGATGCATGCGACGGCAATTACTTTCTTTATTCCCATTTCATTACCTCCAGTCACGGATGATTCTGTCCTATCAGTCAGCGATAATCCCAGGCACACGGTATAATGGATATTATCCCTTTATCTGTTGGACGAAAACAGGTTGTTGTGGTTCATCCATCCTCCCATGACGGGAAAACCGATTAGGGCTCAATGACCATCTCCTTCTTCCTGAGCCTGTTGTTGGTGAGCTTGCGCACTATGGTCCATATCACGGCAAAAGCAGGTATTCCCGCTATGGTGCCCGCTATGCCGAACAGGCTTCCGCCAAGAAGCAGGGAGAACAGGATCCAGATTCCGCCCAGTCCGATGGACCTTCCCACTACCCTTGGATATATAAGTATGTTGTCCACCTCCTGTATAACCAGCAGCAATATGGCATACAGCAGCGCCTTTCCTGGAACCACCAGCAGGACGATGATAAAGCTCAGGATTGAACCAATAAGCGGCCCGATGATGGGTATGATGCCTGTAACGGCCAATACCATGCTTAGCAGGAACGCGTTGGGGATGCCCAGCAAAACCATTCCGGCAAAGGCCATGGCCCCCACTATCAGCGCGTTGATGATCATCCCGGAGAAATAGCCCCTGAAGGTGCGGTTGGCCACTGCGCATATATCCAGAAGCCGGCTGCACAGTCTTTTGGGAAGCCACGCATACATCAGCTTCCTGAGGATCATCAGGAGTTTTTCCTTGGCGGCAAGCAGGTAGATGGAGATAAGTATCCCTGTGGACATATTGATTATAAACCCGGCGAAATTCTTCGTGAATCCGAATATGCGCGGGAAGGCCGCGGAAATGGCCTGTCCGGCCCTGGCTACAATCTCGTTCCAGTTGAGGGAAATATTCTGCCAGAATCCCCCCTTGAGCCCCAGGTCTTCAATGGTCTGGTTCAGGAAGCGCTCCACGTCGGCAATATACTCGGGCATATCAGCGGCTATATTGGACACGCTTGATGAAAGCTCGGGTATTGCAAGGACCATCCAGGCCACCACCACGACCACCAGCGTCAGGAAGACGCATAGTATTGACAGCGGCCTTTTGAGCCTTCGCACGAAAACGGTCCTGCTCCTGTCCATAAAGGAGAAAAGCCTTTCAAAAAGCCTCATCAGCAGGTTAAGCACATAGGCTATGGCAATACCATAAAGAAAAGGACTGACAAGGGAGATCACTTTGCCGATAAAGGAAATCAGGCTTCCCAGGTTAAAAAGCCCGGCAAGCAGCAGTATGGCATAGGTGATCATTATCAGTCCCGTTTTTGCTTTCTTTATCTCTTCCGCCATGGATACCATTCCCCAGGATAGATATTCATCCCTATCTTGGGCAGATGGCAGGCAAAATATGCTCAAGCCATGGCTTTAAAACCTGAAACCCGCAAGCAGGTCTTCAAAGGTATCCCTTCTGCGGATCAGCCTTGCGTTGCCGTCCAGTGTTATGAGCACCTCGGCGGGACGCAGCCTCAGGTTGTAGTTGGAGGCCATGGAGTATCCATATGATCCGGCGTCCAGAACCCCTATTATATCCCCTTCCCGGAGCGGAGGCATGGGCCTGTCTTTCGCCAGTATATCGCCGCTTTCGCATATGTTCCCGACGATGGTAACCTTCTCATCATCCTGGCCGTCAAGCAATCTGTTGTTCCTGAAGGCCACGATTTCGTGGTAGGAATCGTAGAGTATGGGCCTCATCAGCACATTGAAACCTATGTCGGTTCCTATATACTTCGTGCCATAACTGGTCTTTATGGCATGAACGGTTCCGAGTATCGCGCCGGATTCCGCGAAGGGATAGCGGCCTGGCTCCACCTTGAACCTGATGTCTCCGCCATAATTCTCCCTGAACTCCATGAGAATCGGAGCAAGCTGACCGGCAAGATCCTTAAGGTCAAGGCGCTCTTCGCCCTGGAGTTTCCTGTATGGTATGCCGAATCCTCCTCCGAAATCGACGAACTCAAGGTTTTCGAACTGCGATGCTATTCGGAGCAGAGCCTTTACACTGTCAATGAAAGGCTTTGTGTCAAGGTAAAGAGAACCTATGTGCTGGTTGATGCCCACGACCTTCAGGCCGTATTTCCCTGCTATGGCCCTGGCATCCTCGAGCAGATCTTCCTGGATAGCGAATTTTGTTTTTGAGCCTGCAGTAACCACCTTTTCATGGTGCCCGGCGCCTGCTCCGGGATTAAACCTCAATGCCACCCTTCCTCCGGGGTTTATTCTGCCCAGCAGTTCCAACTGCGACAAAGAATCCACGCTTGCCAGGATCCCCCTGTCCAGCACGAATTTCATCTCTTCCGCCGATACATTGTTGCCTACGTAGAATATCCTGGACGCATCAAATCCGGCCTTTTCAAGGATGTAAATCTCTCCCGGCGACATGGCGTCGGCCTCCATGCCCTCCTCCCTCACGATCCCAAGAAGATGCAGGTTGGAGTTGGCCTTGATGGAGCAGCTTACACTGAACCATGGATACGGCAGCAGGTTAACCAGTTCCCTGATCCTCTCCCTTAATGTCTTTTCGTCATAGACATAAAGCGGGCTCCCGTATTCTTTGACCAGGCCTTCCACGTCGATTCTGTTCAAAAAGTGATCCTTCATCAGTTGCTTCATTGGCTGCGACCTCCAATACTCGAAAGTAATATTTCATTTTTCAGCGAATCCTTTATCAGTTCAACCAGCGGCCTGTTCCTTGAATACAGGCAGCTATCCTCTTCAAGGCCCGATATTTCACCGGTAAGCACCTGGGTGGAATCAACGATGATCCTTATCGGGCCCGGTTTTTTCTGGATGGTGTAAAGGGTCGCTCCCTCCAGTTCGACGCCGGACGAGGTTATGGCCACAACCTTGAGGCCTCGTTCTATGGCATCCAGCAGTTCATCGCGGACATAGGCTATCTCCTTTTCGGACAGGGATACATAGACCCTTTCTTTAGCCTGCCTTATCATATTCTTCATCTTGTCCACGATGTGCCTGAAGCCAGTTATGGTAATATAGGGCTCGTGCTGCGGCTTTCCCCTGGGGCACTCCCTCTTTATATGCTCGAGGATGTTATTCATATGGGCAAGGACATTGGCACAGTATTCCTCCACCGGCACTGCCGCATAGCGCAGGACCGGACCCTCGATTATATACGCGCCGCCCTTGTCCGCCAGGCTTGCAAGTGCCTGGTAGGCGTTGGCCCGGGGAATCCCGGTGGCCTTGGCGGCCTCATAACCGTTCATCTCCCCTTCCCTGCACAGGGCTACGTACAGCTCCGATTCATGGCGGGTAAGACCGGTTTTCATAAGGCATTCTATAAGTGTCACAGTCAGGACCCCTTTTGGTAGTTATAATAACTACCACTAATTTAACCATGACCCTTTACGGCTTGTCAAGACTGAAATACAGGCGCTGCGGCTCAGCCCGGATGAGGCGAAAAAAACTGCATACCCGAAGGTATGCAGTTACATATCCTGTCTGTGGAACACCCGCAGCACCGGATCCAGTCCATGAAAAAGCCGGAAGCGGGCTTCATGGGATCCGGTCCGCAGGCCATCTATCAGAGATTGTTCTCCTCAATATACCTTTTCAGCCACCTGGCGCTTTTCTTCCATGACCTTTCAAGGGTGTTGTAATCAACGTGGAAAAGGCCGAAGCGCTTGCTGTACCCATGTCCCCATTCGAAATTGTCAATGAGGGACCAGATATAATATCCCTCAAGTTTTATACCTTCGGATATGGCCTCCCTTGCTTTCTCAAGATGCCTCTCAAGGTAGCTTACCCGGTCATCGTCCTGGATGATGCCGTCCCTTATGATATTGTCCTTAAAGGCGGCGCCGTTCTCGGTTATCATCATGCAGGGACCGTCATAATCCCTGTGTACCCGCCTCAAAAGGTCCAGCAGGCCCTGGGGATACACTTCCCATCCCATCTCGGTAAATTCGGCACCCTCGGGTCTTACCTCTTCCATAGGCAGGAAGTCATTGCTCTCGGAACTCTTTACGATCTTCCTGAAATAATAGTTGATTCCCAGGAAGTCCACATGGCTTCCCGCTATTTTCTCCATATCCCCGTCTCTTATCACAGGAGCGTTGAGATTTTCCCGGTATACCGAAAGCATGTCCTCCGGGTATGCACCCTTCATCACCGGATCCAGGAACCACCTGTTATAGAAGCCGTCGGCGAACCATGCCGCCTTCTTATCCTCGGGCAACTGGGAAGCCGGATATATGGGATACAGGTTCAGGGCTATACCAAGCCTTCCATCCAGCCCGGACTGCCTGAACGCTTCTACAGCCATCGCGTGGGCCAGCATCAGGTGGTGTGAGACCTGGACGGCCAGAGAAGCGTCCTTTATACCCGGCGCATGGCGTCCGAACCAGTGCCCGGTAAAGGCAGTGCAAATCGGCTCATTCAGCGTGTTCCACTTTTTCACACGGTCTCCGAGGCTTCGGAAAACGGTGTCGGCATAGTCCGCAAAGTATAATACCGTATCCCTGTTGCCCCAGCCTCCCTTCTCCTGAAGCGCCTGGGGCAGGTCCCAGTGGTAAAGGGTAACCATGGGCTCTATGCCTGCCTCCAAAAGAGCATCGACAAGCCGGTTATAGAAGTCCAGACCTGGCATGTTGGACCTTCCGGAACCCTTCGGAAAGATCCGCGGCCAGGCCACCGACATGCGGTATCCGCGCACCCCCAATTCCTTCATCAGCGCGATATCTTCCGGATACCTGTGGTAGTGGTCACAGGCGATATCCCCGGTATCCCCGTTATGAATCATGCCGGGAGTATGGGAGAACACGTCCCAGATGGATGCTCCCCTCCCGCCTTCAAGCACTGCACCCTCAATCTGGTAGGAAGCAGTTGAGGTTCCAATAATAAAGTCCTTCGGAAATACGCTGCGTTCCAAGCATATACCCCCCCCCGGTAAACACAGGACGTTATTGAACATATCGTAATATATTGGTAAAGAAATCAGAGCTTGGCCGGTTGCGACGGTAACCTGATAAAAAAGATATCACAGGCTTTCCAATAAGTAAATCATCCCGGGCATATAATGTTAAGAATTAGATAAGGATCATAAGTTTTTATAGAAGGATACCGTATACGCGAACTGCAGGTCGGAACGCTTCATATTCACGCTGCCTGTCCGCAACCCGGCATGCAGACCGGTATAGGTCTATAACGCCATATTTCCTGCATATTCGCGCATGACCGTCCTGATAAGTTCGTGCCCGCGCTGGTTGGGATGGATGCCATCCTCGCACAGGAACAGGGTGTAATCATTCTGCAGCAGGAAAGGCTGCCTTATATCGATAAGGTCGCATCCCAGGCTGCCGGCCAGGCTCATGATGCACAGATTGTAGCATTCATGGTGTCGGTAGATGTGATGCACATCGCCAAGCCAGTTTAATATGTTCTGGGCATTAAGGCCTCTCGTGATCCACTTGAAGTACCTTTCCGGATCAATCGGCGGAAGGTTAACCAATACCGGCCGGATAGTTTTCTTCCTGAGCATTCCCACCATATCGATGATGCACTGCCTGAACTGGTCCAGCGGAGTCTTGCATCTATGTTCTTTTTCCGGGTTTTCGGACACCTCTTTCCAGTTGAAATCACAGTCGTTGCCACCGAATTCGATTATGGCTGCCTGGCTGTCATTTCCTTTCTCCAGTTCACGGGCCATCAGGTCCCTGGCCTTGGGAGCCGTCAGTCCGAAATGGGAATTGTTCCTGATATCCACTCCCATACTTTTAAGCCCATTTACCGCATTATCCTCCCTTAGCCTCGTATACCTGCCCCTGTCGTAGATAATACCCTTGAGCACCGAGTCTCCCCAGATATCTATTTTCCTGATCCGTTCAAACACCATAACCACTCCTGAATATCGAATATTATTTCATCTGGTTTTGATTACTATGTTATGCTATTACTTTCACTTTGTCAATGATTATATTGACCATGTTGTGAGATTTTAATTATCATGATATAATACGGCTTATAATATGTGCTGTAAACTGAGCGCCCGGAAGTAATTTTTGCCACAAGGGGTGATGCCTATGCAACAGGCTGATATCAGGACGAAAATGGTTTCATGGTTTTCAATGCTCAAGGATCACCAAACCCCTAATTGGGATGCGCTTCCCGACCTGGATCTCTATATGGACCAGGTAATCACCTACCTGGAGCGGCAGATGAAGACGTTTGCCCAGGATGAAGAAGACAGGCTCATCACTTCGTCAATGATAAACAATTACGTCAAGCATGAGCTGATCCCCAGGCCTGTCCAAAAAAAGTATACCCGGGACCACCTGGCTTACCTTATTGCCATATCCATACTCAAACAGGTGCTTCCCATCACCGATATTTCCAATATCATCAGGCATCAGACGGGCTCCATGGAAATGGAGGAATTCTATGACTGGTTCCGCGCCATCCAGGATGATACCCTGCATGCGATCGCCCGGCGTATAGAGGCAGAGGTCGCGGAGAACAACAACGATGGCTTTATCACCAGGGACGCCCTGGGCATGCTTGCCTTCAGGCTGGCCCTTGAAGCCAGCGCCAACATCCTTGCAGCAAAGAAGATCATACGCCTGTTGTGCAATGAAGAGGATTCCCCCGTTTTACGGGAAAATGAGGACAATAAGAAGAAAAACGGATCGGGCAATAAGCCTGAGAAAAACAAAAAAGCTGTCCATGATGACAGGGAGGTTATGAAGGAGAACCGGGAATGATATATGAAAACAGCCAAGTATCGGCTGTTTTTCTTATTGCGTCTTATCGGCGCTTCCGGGTTTCTGCCCGGGAATCCTCGGCAGCACCACCCTGAACGCATTGCTTCTGCCCAGGTTGATGAACTTGACCTTGCCGATCCTCTCAAAGGCGCGCTTGATGTTGTTTATTCCCAGCCCGTACTTCAGGAACCGCTTCTTGTCGTCCACAAGGACGAGCCTCTGGTAGAGCCAGGGGTTGCGCCTTAAGGGAAAATCGTCCTTTCTGTATCCGAAAATGCGGTTTCCGCCGAAATATGCACCCGGGTTGGTTATCTCGATAGTTTTCTTTGTGATGTTGACGATAATGCCCCTGGAAGCGTCCAGGTAATCCCTGTGGACAAGGGCGTTGGCAACGGCCTCGTCAACCGCGGCAAAGGGATAATCGCCTCCGCCTGTTATCTCCCTTATCCTGACCGACGCCCAGTCCAGCAGACCGGGGATATTGTCGGTTTTCATCTCGGTATGCTGGTCATGAATGATCCTGATATGGCTGTGGGGCATATGTATCTGCATGTCAAGCCCGAACAGAAGCATACCGCCGATTGTGGGGCTGTACTCCCCATTTCCCCTGTCGCCTATGAATCCGAAGGTTTCCATCAGGATCTCATTGGACCTGTCGCCGGCAACCTCCAGCCCGGCGAAGAATCTACGGATTCTCTCCATATCCAGGGCATCAAGCCCAAGGTCGGTCCTTACGACGGTTTCATAGGACAAAAGCCCGTTTTCCTGCAGGATGGATGCCAGTTCGGCCCTTCTTAAGTGGTCCGTGGTGGAACCCCTGCGTATATAGAACGCACCGTTCTGGATCACCTGATGGGGCGCATGGCGGCTTTTGAAAATGGTTATAACCGCCAGGTCCTTCCCCTCGTATTCTACAAAATCAACCTGGACCGGAACCGGGGGATCCGTCCGGTTATATATGATCTGCTGGATCTGTTCTTCCTTGAACTCGGTTTTGTCTATGCCGAGGATACGCTTTGTCTTGTCTTCAACGCCAAATATGATATGGCCCCGTCCGCCCTTCGAGTTGGCAATGGCGGTGACATCCTTCACCAGTTCCTTCTTCTCGCTTTCGGTGCAAAGCTTCAGACAGGCCTTGAAATCAAGTTTTTCCCCTTCCTCCCGTGAAAGAAGCTGCTTCACTTTCTGCGCATCCACAGTATTGCCATCGCCTCCGGTTCCATGCCATCAACACGTTTCATGTATATGTAACCCTGTAGCTCTTCCAGTTCGCACTGAGAAGGTCGGACTGCATGAGAATATTGTATGAATGTTTCATCCTTACATTTTCAAGATGTTCATCGGCAATGCTGAAAATGATCTGCGCCTTCCTGTCGTTAAGCGAACCGAAGCAGATATACTCGGTATCGGGGCCCACGTCTGAGTATTCCATGTATTCGGCTTTAAAAAGGCCTTCATTTAACTGCTTCAGGTTTTTCTCATACATGACCTCGCCCGAGGTGAACAGGTGTTTTTTCATAGATTCTCCCCCATATGGTATGCGGCCTGGCTTATTTCTTTCAGGTAGTCCAGTTTCCCGTATTTTTTGTCAAACCTGTCCGCTATATAGCGGTTGGAGATATCGGAGAACGATTTCAGGTTCTCAGGCGAAAGGTTGAAACCAAAAACCCCCGGATTGTCCGAGCAGAGCACATGCAGAATGGCCTTCGCCGTGCCTGTGG
>Ga0134098_1000107_pt1 | contig 91227 bp, 92 predicted proteins | sample 9_3taG_FD_94456 | JGI IMG/M metagenome (GOLD analysis project Ga0134098, IMG submission 94456) | Switchgrass degrading microbial communities from high solid loading bioreactors in New Hampshire, USA - 9_31_10_142_A3 metaG | ecosystem: Engineered > Bioreactor > Semi-continuous > Anaerobic >... | reverse complement strand
CAAGGAAGCTTAAAAGCCTCATTTCGAAAAAAGAAACAGAAGCTATATTTGCAGACAAGGCCTACGACAGCCAAGGAATAAGAAGTTGGTGCGAGCAAAGGGGTATAAAATGCTTCATCCTCCGCAAAAGACAAAGGAACAAGCCTTTAACAGAAGAAGAGATTCAGGAAAACAAGATGTTGTCCAAGAAGCGTTTCCGCGTAGAGCAGGTATTTGGAATAGCTAAAAGCCATTACGGATTAGACCGATTCCCCTACGTAGGCTTGATGCGCAATAAAGTAAAGACATTTATGGTCGTCATGGCGATGAACTTAAAAAGGGCATGGAACATCATGAAAGTCAGAAGCGGCAATCTGCCTTCGAGCAAGCTTACGTTATCCACAGGGTATTAGAGTATGCCTCTTTCAAGGTACATGAAGCAAAAACAGGATGAAAAGGGCACTTAAAAGCCCTAAAACAGAATAGTTAATCACAAACCCAACTTAAATCGATGTCATTTAACATTCTAAAGTAAAGGCATAAGTGAGACGACATGTTTTGTAGGGTTTTTCAGCAGACTCGTATTATTATATTCATGGATTTTTTCAGTAGACTCGTAATAATATTCACCTAACGAAGAGGTGGTAGCCTTTGAGCATTTTAACAAGAGGTAGTGAATTAACCTTAAACGCAATACCTTTATTTGTAAAGCTTCGTCGTTTAAGCATGCGAAGCTACAAGACTATCCCGGAAGAAGAAGTAGAAGACATAAAGACAAGGTTTGAGCGACTTGGGCCCTCCTTCATAAAGCTCGGCCAAATGTTGAGCTGTCATTATGACGTTTTGCCTCCAATCATTGCGGAGGCTTTATCTCACTTATTGGACGAATTGCCCCCATCCCCCACGAACAAGGTATTAAACTTGGTCAAAGAAGAGCTTGGGAGGTCAATGGAAGAGGTAGCCTATTGGGACCCTCAACCCATTGGAGCCGCAAGTTTAGCTCAGGTGCACAAGTGCAATTTGAAAGACGGTCCGGTCGCTGCCATGAAGATTCTGAGGCCCGGCGTCGAACAGGTCATCGACGAGGACATAAAAATAATGCGCTTTCTGATAAAAAGGCTCCCCGACACCCAAAGTTTCCCCATAGACTTAAAAGATATGGTCGACGAATTCTCTACGAACATCATCAAGGAACTGGACTTGCTTAGAGAGCTTGCCTGTATGAGAAAGTATGGAGAGGGGCTGCCCGTCGAATGGGAGGTCAAGGTTCCAAAAGGATACCCCTCGTTATGCACGAAAAATGTCTTAACCATGACCTTTCACAGCGGACAGAGGTTAGACAGGGCCGTACCTGCTTTGTCAAGGTTTAGGCGTCGTTTCCTGGCCCTATCGCTAACTAAGACTTATTTGTATAAGTTCCTCAAGGACGGCATGGTCCATTCCGACCCGCATTTCGGCAATATACTCATAGACGATGATGGACATCTCGTGCTATTAGATTACGGCGCAACATGCTTTTTGTCAGAAAAGATAAGGCATAAATCGATGCTCTTGTTTTGGGGACTTCTGCGTAGGGACATTAGCTTAGTATACAGCAGCCTGGCATCGCTTGGAGTGATCCAGGCACATGTCGATCCCATGGCCATAGAAAACGAGATATACGACTTCTTAGAGGACTACCTGCACAGGCCCCTTGGCCAGCTTTCCCTGCCTGATATGTTGAAGGATATGGTCTCTCAAAGCCCAATCTGGGGTATCAAGATCCCCAAACCGCTTCTCTATCAGGTTAAGGCTTTGTCGATGCTGGAGGGAACGCTACATACGCTTGATCCGGATATAGGTTTCGAGGAACTGCTGAATGAAAGTTTTCAAGAGGTAACATCTATATTACATCTTAGACCCCTGCTCATGATGGAGCTCGGCAAGGAAAAAATTAAACAGGCCTTCTTCGACATATCAATGACTGTATCCGTAGGGGCAGGCAAAAAGACGGAAGAAAAATCCGGTGGCATCTCCCGTCTTTCAATGGCATTCATGTTTCTCCTTTTCGGGGCAGGCTTTTGGATCTTGCCTCAGGGTGCCCACTTTTACTGGTTTGCCCTATGGATGCTAGTATGTGCATTTGCCGTAAAATGACGATCATACTTCGGCCAAGGAACGCCCGCTTTTCAGATTGACTTCCAAGGGGACTGAAAGCCTTACGATATGCTCCATGCTGCTTTTAAGCAGATCGGAAACCGTACTCTCGTCTTTCTCATGACATTCACATATCAGCGAATCATGGACTTGCAGCACCAATGCCGCATCGATATGCTCTTTCTGCAAGGCCTGGTCAAATCGAATCATTGCCATCTTAGCTATATCTGCTGCACTGCTTTGGATTGGCGTGTTTATAGCAACCCTTTTTAATGCGGCAGTGCCGTTGCCCTCTATGGTTGTCACCTCATTCAACGGTCTTCTCCTGCCAAAGATCGAAAGGCTGTAGCCTCTCTTTTTGGCTTCCTCGTAGCTTTTTTCTATATACTCCTTTACCTTAGGAAAGCCAGAAAAATAGCGGTCTATTATGACCTTGGCTTCGTCCCTGCTTATTCCAAGCCTCGAAGCTAGGCCGTAGGGCGTCATGCCATAAAGCAGTCCGAAGTTTATCATCTTAGCCATCCTTCTAAGCTCGCTTGTAACATTCTCAGGCTCAACCCCGAATACCCAAGCCGCAGTCTCGGCATGGATATCCCTTCCCCTTTCAAAAGCTTCTCTGAGCTTCTCATCGCCCGAAATATGGGCCAGTACCCTAAGCTCTATCTGGGAATAATCTGCTCCTATAAAAATCCCGTCAGGCCTGCATGGGATAAAAGCTTCTTTCAGCCTTTTAGCCCAATCTCCGTATGCCGGTAGGTTTTGAAGGTTGGGGTCCCTGCTGCTTAAACGACCCGTACCGGTGCTTGTGTGTTCAAATGTGGTATGCACCTTGCCGGTTTTGGAATCGATGGCATCGATGAGCGGTTGAACAAAACCCGACAACATCTTGGAAAGCTCTCTGTGGTCCAACAGTAATTTCGCAACCAGGGCCTCCGGTCTGTTTAAACGGCTTAACTCCTCAAGGACCGTCACATCGGTAGAGTAACCTGTTTTGGTCCTCTTTATAACGGGCAACCTCAGGTGATCGAAAAGCAGCCACCCGACCTGCTTCGGGGAATTCAGGTTAACCTTAGATCCGGCAGCCATATCGATGGATGCCTCGACGTCCTCAAGTGTCCTTTCAAGTTCGCCTTTAATCTCCCAAAGTAGGTCTAAATTTAGCTTTATGCCGTGTACCTCCATCTTGGAAAGCACGACCGACAAAGGCATATCTATCTTATACATGAGTTCACTAAGTTCCTGATCTAACTGCGATGTTAATCTTTCGTGTATATCAAAAAGCGATATGGCTTCCTTGTCGAGCCCCATCTCGCATTTTCGAAGCCCTTTTATCTCGTTTAATCCCTCCTTGGAGGTGGCATAATCAGGATGAAGGAGGTAGTAAGCGATTTTCCCGTCCCATGCCTCATGCGGGGCACAGGGGGGGCACCTCAAAGCAGTGGTAAGCTCTTTGTAACCCCAAAGCAGCGCCTTTCGGCCCCTGATTTTTTCCGTCAATGCATCAATGCCCGCTGCTTTTGTCAGGTCAATCGCATTTAGTTTGCCGTCGCTTTCAGCTACGAGACATTTAGAAACCTTGTATCCCTGGGGATAACGCCCCTCTCCTTCATATGCTAAGGCAACGAATTTGCAACCTCTGACATCTTGCGTTAAACCCTCGTTGTTTTTAGTCTTGTCTAAAGAATCTGAGATGTCGCTTGTCGTTTCTTCCTTTCTCACTGTTAAACCAAGCCTCTCTGGTATTTGTTTAAAACCTAGCTTATTAAACATCTTAATCAAGGCCTCACCATCGCGACGACCATTATGTTCGAATATTTTGGGATCTATGTTGAGGGTATCACGCAGGCGAATAAGTTCCCTCCACCTAAACAGCTCTTCTTTTTTATCCCCTAAAACAGAGGCAATCTTTTCGGGCAGTTCATCCAGATGCTCAAATAAATTCTCTAAGGTACCGTATTTCTGGATCAAAATTGACGCCCTTTTAGGCCCGATCCCCGGAACACCTGGTATGTTATCGACCTTGTCGCCAATAAGGGCTAAGTAATCAGGGAAAGAAGAAGGCGGAAAGCCAAATTCATCTTTAAAGGCCTTTTCGTCATACGTCTTAAATACTGAGACACCTTTTATTGGCCTTAATACTTTGACGTTTGCTTTTATCAGCTGAAGCATGTCCTTGTCAGCCGTCAGAACCAGGACCTCTTCGTTTTCCCCCAAGCAATGAGCACACGAAGCAATGGCATCATCCGCCTCGACCCCCTCGATCTCGACTACAGGATAGCCGAAGCGCTTCATGAGTTCCTTAATTATGAGGACTTGAGACTTAAACTCCTCAGGGGCAGGCGGTCTGCCTTCTTTATACTCCTTGTATACCTCATGCCTGAAGGTTTCCCCTTTAGCATCAAAAAATATCACTACACGATCGGGAGCTTCATCATTTATTATCTTGAGGAGCATGTTTAAAAAGCCCAGCACTGCATTGGTAGGAGTGCCGTCCGGGGCACTAAGTTCGGGCAAGGCATAATAGGCTCTGAAGGCCAAGGCATGTCCGTCTACCAGAAGGATCCTTTCTCCGCTCAAAAGATGACGTCCTCCTTATTGTTTTTGATACAATTGTAGTATATGTAATGTCTTACGGCAAAGGTTATTCTTGCGGCGCTTCAGCGTTTGTTGGCATATTGCATCAGACGTCTTCAACATAGGAGGTATTCGTCATGAATGGAAAGGTAAGGGTTCGTTTTGCGCCAAGCCCAACAGGAAACCTTCACATTGGAGGTGCTCATACTGCCCTTTTTAACTGGCTTTGGGCTAGGCATACCGGAGGGAAATTTGTGCTTCGCATAGAGGACTCGGACAGAGAGCGTTCTACCAAGGAATTTGAGGAAAGCATATATTCGGGACTAAAGTGGTTGGGTTTGCATTGGGACGAAGGCCCGGAGGTTGGCGGTCCTCATGGACCTTACAGGCAGTCGGAAAGGCTTGACATCTACCACAGCTATGCAGAAAAGCTTTTGAGCGAAGGGCTGGCGTACAGAGAAGGAGAGGCCGTCATCTTTAGGGTAATTCCCGGAGAAATTATCTCCTTTGACGACATCGTTTACGGCCACATCGAGGTCAAAAGCGAGACCTTGAAGGACATCGTTCTAATAAAAAGCGACGGCATGCCCACATACAACTATGCCGTCGTAGTCGACGATTTCACAATGGAAATCACTCATGTGATAAGGGGTGAGGATCACATAGCCAATACCCCTAAACAAATATTGCTGTATAAGGCCTTTGGTTTGAACCTGCCTCGGTTTGCCCATCTTCCCATGATATTGGGAAAGGACAAAAAGAAGCTCTCCAAACGCCATGGAGCGACAAACGTTCTTGAATACAAGGACATGGGCTTTTTGCCGGAGGCACTGTTTAACTTCCTATCACTACTGGGCTGGTCGCCGGGAAATGACAGAGAGGTATTTTCCGTTCAGGAAGCGATCGAATGGTTCGACATAAAGGATGTAAATAAACGTGCCGCTGTATTCGACATGGACAAATTACGCCATATTAATCAGGAACACATCAAGCTCATGGATCAGGAAAAACGACTTGAAGCTGTTAAGCCTTTCTGGAAGGCTTTGGGGTTGCCTTTCGAGCAGCATAGCCCCCAATATCTGGCAAAGGTGTTGGATATAATGGAAGGAAGAGGGCAAACCCTGAAGGAGCTTGCAGAATATACGGATTATTTCCTAACATTTGAGCCTGTTAAAGCCAGGGTGGACAAAGAGTACGTCGAAAGTTCAAAGGACATTCTTCGTCCTTTCTGCAAAGAGATGATAAAGCTACCTCAGTGGGATACCAAGACCCTGGAAGAATTTGCCAGAAAGTGGAGCGAGGAAAAGGAGGTCCCTCTTAAAAAAATTGCGATGCCCTTAAGGATACTTCTTACCGGCACCAAGGTCAGTCCCGGCATATTTGAGGTAATAGAACTGCTGGGATCGGAGGAAACCAAAAAGAGGCTTGCTTACTGGGAGATGCTTTAACCTTCATAAAAATTCTTAAAGTGTACCGGTCTCAAACGCATATTTGAGACCGGTACACTTTAGTTCAGCTGTTATATCCTGCCACAACCTGCTCATGTCGATTGTAAGAGGCTAACAAAAACTTATTGCTCATAGACAAACACTGAACAGGACAGATCTCGGTACACTGGGCGCAAAAGCAGCATCTGTCCACATGAACTTTGATCTTCTTTTCCTCAGCGACGTAGGATATGGCATTTGCAGGGCATACCCGAATGCACAGCCTGCATCCTATGCATTTGTCTTTATCGTACGAAATCCTTCCCCTGAAGTTTTCGGGAGTAGGTAGCGGCGGATTGATCTCAAGCTCGCCGGATTCAGCTTTTTTTATCACAGTGGACAAGTGATCCGGTATATGCGCAAGAGGAAACAGGTTAGTAAAGGGCTTCTTGAAAAGTTGCTTTAAGATGACAAGTAACATTTTGTTTATCAAGGCTTATCCCTCCTAAAAGAGCACCACATCGAGCGTAACGAGAATCATGCCCGCCAATGCCAATCCACCCATTTGAAACCAATAAAACTGTGAGGCCTGCCATATCTTAAATCTTCCATACATTGTCCTAACTATCGTTATAGCCACAATTTGGACAAGTAGCACCTTCACCCAAAACCATAAAAAGTCAACCACAACAAAGGACGCACCATGCAGGCCAAGGATTTTGCCCAACGAGAAGGGAAAGAACAGAGGAACCAACAATGCCGACATGGCAAGTGATCTTAAGGCAAAAGTCAGCTTAAAGAGCGCTAAATTTCTCCCCGAATATTCCACCAAGAGGCCCTCGACAATCTCAGTCTTTGCCTCGGCTACATCCATTGGAACCTTGCCCACCTCTGCAGGCACCACCCCGAGCAGCGCCAAAAGCAGAGAAAACAAGCCCATGCCGCCCAGCAGGCCAACTGTACTCCAAACCGGCACGGTAACAAATGTCTCAAGGCTAAAAGGCGTCCCAGGAACTCCTTTTTTATACATCACCCACGACAAAGTCAGCGCTACCAAAGCTAAGGGAAGCTCGTAGCTCATCATGAGGACCATCTCACGTTGAGAACCAACGTTTGCGTAAGGCGAACCGCTGGCAAACCCGCCAACGACCATCATCACTGCCGATGCTGCCAGCAAGTAAAGGATCAGGATGATGTCGCCGTTCCCGGCAAGTATGGGCGGAATGGACCCTATGGGTATGTAAAGAAATATGAGCAGCACCAATGCCATCGACATCCACGGAGATGCCTGAAATATCGCCCTTACCGCCCTTCTTGGGACTATCGATTCCTTACCAAGAAGCTTTATCACATCATAAAAGGGCTGCAACAGGGGCGGACCAAAGCGTTTCTGCATCCTGGCGTGCAGGATTCTATCGATCCCCTCGTATAGAAGGGCAATGATGATGACAAGACAAAACAGCGCAAAACCTGATATGATTTTGGAAAAAAGCAGGTTCATAGACGCATCAGCCTCCTAGTCTTGTCGCGACACATATTAATGAGCTCTTCCTTGGTTGCAACAGAAGAAGAGCCTTTCTCGTCCACAACTAGAACCCTTTCCATACAGGAGATACAGGGATCTATGCTATTTATGATCAAAGGTGCATCGGCTATCTCCTGATTCCTGAACATTATCGGCCATGACATTGCATTGGCGTAGGTTGGAGCCCTAACCTTCCACCACGTCACGTTTTCTTCGCCTTTTTTCAGCCTAATAATGTGGGTATCGTCGCCCCTCGGAGCCTCTATGGATGACTGTCCCACTCCGTCTGCGTCCTTCAGTATATTAAGCAGCTTTGCAGGTTTTGGCTCATGCATAATGGGCCCTTCCGGTAAGCCATCCATGCACTTCTTTATTATCTCCAAGGACTGGTAGACCTCCATTACCCTAACAAAAAATCTGTCAAAGATATCCCCAAAGGCTTTCCCAAAATAATCCTGAGGGACAATGGGCTCTACATCTAGGTCCTCATAGGCCTCATAGGGAGACGACCACCTCAAGTCGATACGAAGCCCGCTTGCCCTGGCAGTGGGTCCTACAGCACAATATCTTACGGCATCCTCGTATTGCAATACACCTATCTCTCTCATCCTCGCCTTTACTATGGGATCTTCCGTGACCACATTGTAGAAGTACGAAAACTCGCGGTTATAATAATCAAGCATTTCCCTTATGGCATCTGCCACTTTAGGAGTGATGTCGCGTCGTACACCTCCTATGGTACCTACACCGTAATTTACCCTGTTTCCTGTCATGGCCTCCAATACATCCATGACCTTTTCCCTAAGGAGCATGCCGAGGTTGAAGGCCGAGTCATAACCGAACGTATAGCAAGCAACGCCGGCCCACAATATGTGTGAATGAACACGCTCAAGCTCCAGCAATATAGTTCGAATGTACTTAGCCCTGGACGGCACGGGGATGCCTGCCGCATCCTCCACAGCTCTCACAAAGGAAATGATATGAGCAAATGAACAAATCCCGCATATCCTTTCTGCCAAATATATGACCTGTATGGGATTCCTTTCCCTTGCCATATATTCTATTCCCCTATGTATTGCACCTGGCCTGATGCGCACGTCTACTATTCTCTCGCCATCAACTTGCAACCAAGCAGTTATGGGCTCCTTTAAGCCGACGTGAACGGGGCCAATCGGAATGGTATAAGTTTTGTTTTCACCAAGAGCCATCGTTCATCACCTTTTTAAGAAAGTTCCTTAATATGTTTGGGAGAAAGCCCCGAATCGTCCCGTCTCCAGGGATGGACTTTCTCGTCCCAGTCCTCTGGCAAAAACACCAACGACTGATTTGGCAAGCCATTAAAGGACACACCAAGCATTTCGTGCATCTCGCGCTCGCTGTATTCTATGCCGGGGATCTTATCGTAAAGCGAAGGCATGGTGAGGTCTTCTTTGGGCACCTCAAGGGACAGAACTACACCGATCCTCTTTCCCCGACCGGCACCGGTAAACAACGAAAAATGATAGTTCAGCAGCACCGCATTTCCAATATCGTCTCCCGACATGACATGGAAAATGGGAAAATCAAAAGAGAAAAGAAATTCGACAAGCTCTACTAAATCGCCCTTGCTGCAAGAAATCCAGACATCGTAAAATGATGTTTCGTCTTGCTTTCCTGCAACTCTGCTCCTCACCTCAATGCTTAGAATCTTGTCGCCGAACTTTTCCTCCAGTGATGATTTCAGTTCTTCGACCGACTTGGCAACCACGCTAAGCGTAGCTTTATGCATTTGTGGCGCCTCCCGTCTTTAAAAGCTCTTCCCTTTTTTCTTCGAGCTTTAAGATGGCCTTTGCAACGCCATCTATTATTGCCTCAGGCCTTGGCGGGCAACCGTGGACGTATACATCAACGGGAAGTATCTGATCGACAGGTCCGTCCAAGTTGTACGACTTATAGAACACGTCTCCGGATGCGCCGCAGTTGCCTACGACTATTACGACCTTAGGATTCGGCATCTGGGCATAAATCCTCCTAAGCCGATCCGTCATGTACTTCGTCACAGGACCCGTCACTAAGAGTGCATCGGCATGCCTTGGGGTGCCGACCAACTTCATCCCAAAACGTTCTATGTCATACCTCGGCGTAAGCAAAGCTACTATCTCTATATCGCAACCGTTGCAGGATCCGCTGTTACAGTGAAAGGCCCAAATCGATCTGGGCAGAATCCCTAGTTCTTTCTTTATGTCTACCTTAAACATATCTAGTCCTCCCTACAACAAAATTAATAGCGAAATGACTGCTGCCGTGGCGATCAAAAGCCCCATGTAGTCCGAAAGTATTCCTGTATGAACGCCTACAAGCAGGTCATAAAAGGAGGCGATGGCCTTTGTAAATCCCCAATAAGAGGAACTTGCCGGGACTGCCAAATCTTGTCCATCTTGTGGAACAGGGTTGCCGCCGTAAAATACCTCGTCCTGATATGTGCCCTTCTCGTAATCGTTCCTGCCCGTTGAGCGAATGCACAAGACTATTAATGCCCCTAGAGCAAAAAACATTACCCAGGCATATACGTTCCAATATCCGAAACCCGTATATATGGTCCCGATCGTCATTGTAAACCACTCCCCATCACCGCTTGGATGTAGCTGGCCTGATTGACCAAATCTCGAGCAGCCGGTTCAACCAAGTTGGATAATGCCCAATTAGGCATTAAGCTTAACGCCAAAATCATCAGACACAAGACCGACATGCCTATGATCATGGTGAGCGGAACTTCCCGTATGGTAGTCATATTTTCCTTGGATGGCCCTAAAAATCCTGATTGGAAGACCTTGACGAATGATGCAAGCGTAAGGATTGATGTCACCATGGCTACGACGGCCAAAAAGGGGTGTACTACGAAAGAAGATTCATATATCAAAAGCTTCGAGACGAACCCGTTAAAAGGCGGCAGACCGGCTATGGCCGCAGCTGCCACGGCAAACATGGCAGTGGTATATGGCATATTCCTGGAAAGCCCCCCCAGCTTGTTCAAGTCCGTCGTTCCGGTAGCATAAAAGAGAGAGCCGGCTGTCAAAAACAACAACCCTTTATACATGGCATTGTTTATGATATGAAAAATGCCGCCCTTCATAGCCGTAAAGCCAAACTCACTCATGGCTTGCGGACTTGATAAAGCCAGCAAACCCAAACCGATTCCCATGAGCATGTAGCCGGTCTGAGAAATACAGTGATAGGCCATCAATCGTTTTGCTTCCTTTTGTATGACTGCCATCACGACGCCTATGAACATCGAAAGTAAGCCAAATACCACGATGATCCATGCCAGGACCGAGCCGTGAAAGGCCTGCCCATATATCGAAAAGGCAATTCTAAACATGCCATAAAGGGAAGCTTGACCAACCACGACCAAAAAACAAGGAATTCCTGCCGGTGCCTGGCCATATGCATCAGGTTCCCACATATGCAGAGGAACGGCCCCGCACTTCATTGCCATAGAGGCAATGAAAAGCACCAATGCCACCTTTTCGAGGAAACCAACCTGTATGTTCTTGGCAATTGCTGCCATGTTAAGCGTTCCATACACACCGTAAAGGATGCCCACTCCGACGAGAAACAGAAGAGCAACGAAGGTAGACAGGACGGTATACTTAAAGCTGGCCTCAATGGCCTCCGGCGTATCTCGCCAAAAAGCAATAAGGCCATAAGACGCCACGGAGGCTATCTCAAGAAATACGAAGAAGTTGAAAAGATCTCCCGTAACCTCTAGCCCAAGCATCGCCGTGAGAAGCAGGAGAAACAGGGATACGAACTTATTGCCATCATGGACGCGGTCCAAAAACCTGATCGAAAACAGGCCACTGGCTAACGCGCTTATGGCACCCGTTAAAACCATAAAGGCTCCGAAAGCGTCGACCTCCATGATGATACGTATGGGGAAAGCCATACCTGAAGGCAACGTAAAATTCCAGCTCTGTCCGCCCATCACATATATCAAAGTGCCGTATGCCCCAACGCGCCTCCATAAAAGAAAAGCCAACACGGCAGTTGCGGCCAAAATGAACGTAAACCAAAAGTTGCGCAACCTAGGTTTCGTTAGGGCTATTGACACGAAGGCCCCGAGCAGGGGAATTGTCAAAATTAGGGCAGGAAGATGTACTTGCCAGCTCATCCCCTTAGCCTCCTTATCTCATAGACATCTAAAGTCTTGTAATGCTTATACAAAAGCATTATCAAGGACAACAGCAAGGCCGTCGTAGCCAATCCGATCACTATCGCTGTAAGCGTCAATGCCTGAGGTGTGGGTAGAACCATTTTCTTAAACTCTCCGGCCAGAGTATACACCGGGATGGACCCTCCGGTCCTATAACCCAACACTATAAGAAAGAGGTTAGTGGAGGATTCCACTACGCTCACTGCAATAGCTATTTTTATGATATTGCGTTTGAACATAATCCCGTATAACCCCATAACGAACAGGGCACCGACCACGATCATGGGCAGATTATCTATCATTTTTCTTTACCCCCTTGTTGCTTTCGATGACGTGACGCATTCCCAAAAACATGAACACTATTATCGTGGACAATCCGCCAACCACCTCAATGCCTACTGCCATGTTTGCAAAGGCAATCGTCCCGGCACTGTTCAATACGCCTGCGTTAGGCCCAAGAGGAACGGGACTCCCGAAAAGCCCGCCCTTTAGCGCCAAAAAATTGTATAAATATGTGGTGCGCAAGCCTAAAAATCCGATGCATATAAAGGCGATCAACCCCACGCACTCGAATACCGTTAAGATATCGCTCCTGAGCCATTCCATAAAACGTTTTCCGCCATGGGCCACCAGTAAAAGGGCGACAAAGGTCGCCACGATAGCACCGCCCTGAAATCCTCCACCCGGGGAAAGATGCCCGTGTATGATCACGTAAGCACCGAATACGACGACAAACCAGGCAAATATATTACATATGGTCCTTACAACTATCGACATGGGCTTCATGTCCATCTACTCCTCCTTTCGAAAGAGCGCGGCGACGGACATTACTGCGGTTAGCAGCACAGCAGCTTCACCTAATGTGTCGAAACCACGATAATCAAACACTATCGATGTTACCACGTTGTTAGCCGCACATTCGCTTTGAGCGTTAGCTATGAAATAATCATCCATGCTGGAATTCCTAGGCTCTCCAAAGGGATGTATGTCAAGCAATCCTTGGCAAAAAATTCCCGCGAAGACCACGAAAAAGATCAAAAAAATTGCTCTAAGACCTTTCATCTTTATCGTTCCCCTTTCTGCGCCACCCAAGCGTGTCGCAAGCCCTTAAAGCCATAATATAAATAGCAGTAGACAGGCCTGCCCCAATAGCGGCCTCAGCTATTGCCACATCCGGTGCCTGGAGGATGTAAAACTCCAATGAAATGAGGAGGCTCATCACGCATGAGGATATCACCGCATTTAATAAATTATCGAACCATATTGCAAAGAAACCGCTCACTGCAATCATTAGCAATATGAAAATATGACCTGCATCCATCATGGCTATTTTTCACCTGCCTCTTTCTCAGCCAACTTATCTATAGCACCGAGAGGTTTTATCCCACTCCTGTGAGCTGCACGAGCTATAGCATGTGCACTCGTAGGATTTGTTATTAAAAGTGCGAATATCGCAACGACAACATGTATGGCAAAGGTTATAAACCTGGGTTCACCCGTCGTCGCGTACTTGGATATCGCATAGACCAGCACCGATGCAGATGTGAATATGGAGCCAAAGGTGGTACACTTCGTTGTCCCGTGTAGGCGGGTATACACATCCGGGAATCTATATAACGCTATGGTACCAAGTACATTGAATACCAATCCTATTCCCAAAAATAACTTGATCAGGAATTCCGTCGATCCGCTCAAGTTAAAAACCTCCTTCAATATAGCGCGCGATGAACAAGGTACCAACAAAGGATAAGGCGGCATATACGATGGCTATATCCACCATGACTATAGAGTCAAATACAGCCCCAAGGATTATCATTATCGCCACGACAAAGGTATTCATGGTGTCTAGAGCAACGACCCTATCGGGAACGGTAGGTCCCATCACCAAACGAACGGACATGGCAAAAACAGAGGCACTTAGGATCAAAAATGCAAATACGAACGTACTCATAATTCAACCACCCTCTTTGCCCACTCCTCAAAGGAACCGTAAATATCCCTACCCGTTGGCTCTGCATTTGTTATGTTTATCCAGTGTATGTAGTAAGTTCCGTTGTCTTCGTCTACCTCGACCGTCAATGTGCCAGGCGTCAATGTGATAGAATTGGCCAACATGGTCATCGCATAAGAGTTTTTCAAAGAGGTTTGAATGCGTACGATCCCCGGATTGATCTTTCCAGTTATAACTCTGTAAGCCACATCGAGATTTGCCTTCGTCATACCCCATAAAAAAGGGCCGAAAATAAATGCGATAAGCTTAAACCATCGATTCGGCCGCAAAGCCGTTAATCTGTATAGCCCCGGACTCCACGAACGACAAGCCAACGTTATTACTATTCCCAAAGCAACTGCTATCACAATTTCGTTTAGGGGAATTGCTCCACCCGACCAAACGATAAGCAAATACATGACAACTGAGGCTACGAAAATAACCATAAGACGCACACCCCCTCTTGGTCCTGCTTAACAGCGAAAATCATAATGCATACGGCACAACAAAAAACTTTAAACCATAAATTATAACAAGTACATTAACAAATATATTTATTATTAAAAGCATTTTATAACTTAAGTAACAGCTTATTTTACCACTAGTTCAATCAAAAAATAAAAAATATATGTTGATATATTTGTTACATATTAGATTGACCTAATTTCTTTTCTCATAAAAGTCAGGTATGACACGGCAAAGCACACTATAGACGCCGCAATCAGGGCAACAAACTGAGGCCATATGACCAAGACGCTTTGGCCCAGCGAAAGTGGTGTTAAGATTAAGCCTTTAAGCTGGCTTTCGAACATCGGTCCAAACACCCTCACAGTAGGGTTCAAAAGGGCAATTGATATCTCTTCAAGCAACACCGCCGGCGAAAATCTAAGCAACATGGTCCGCAAACCTTCATGTTTTGCCAGCAATGCAGGATCAGATTGCTGAGTTATGGGGTATACTTCATCAGCTATAACACCGGCTATCATGTAGACAAAAAAGGCCAAGAATATCCAAAGAGCAATCGACATCAAGGCAGATGTAGAACTTTTTTCGAAAACGATGGAAAAAAGTATCGCAAGGCTTGTCCAGAAGGCGACATACAGAACGCAGGCCACAAAGAACAACAAAGCTCTTGCTACCTCCTGACCATTGGGTATTACTCCAAGCTTAGCGATCGATATTCCTGCTATCATGACCATTATGCTTGCTATCATTATTGCAACGGTGGCTATAGAGGCCAGAAATTTTCCATTTATTATGACATCACGAAAAACAGGCTGAGAAAGGATCAGGCTTAACGTACCTCTTGTGCGCTCTCCATTAATGGCGTCAAATCCAAGAATAATCCCGAGCAAGGGGCCAAAAAAGCTGATAAAAAATAGGAAGGAAGGCAATCCTCCCCCTGCAGAAGTAAACAGGTTCAAAAACAGATATTCCTCGCTTAGGAATTGCTCTTCACCTAAAGCCTCAGAAGCCGTGTATGAAGAGAATAATCCAGTTATCACTATTATTAAAGTTATCAGCATAAATCGCCTGCTTCCAAATTGATCCGTTAATTCCTTGAGGAAAACTGGCAGCAAACCGTTCATTTCCCCGATCACTCCTCTCGGAAATAGCGAATGTAAATTTCTTCCAGGCTATATTCCCTGCCTTTAACCTCAATGGGTAGAAACCCCTTCATGACAACTTCTCGGACTATATCAAGTTTTTCCCCCTCATCAAACTTCACAACTATTGTGTTATTTGCAATTCTCTTTTCTATTATGCCTTCTATATCATCCAGCTTCTTTAATGCTTCTTCATTAATAAAGTTATATGTCAATTTCATAACACCTTCTCGCTCGCCCAAGACCTGTCTTCCGATTTCCTCTATACTTCCTTGGGCTACCATCTTGCCCTTGAACATTATTCCAACTCGATCGCATACCTGCTGAACTTGATAAAGGAGATGAGAGCTCAGCAAAATGCTTACGCCCATCTCCCTGCTCATCCTGCGTATCAGATCCAGCACCTGTTCTGTACCTTCAGGGTCTATGCCAGTCGTAGGTTCGTCTAAGATCACAAGCTTCGGTTCTTTTATCAAGACGGACGCCAATCCAAGCCTTTGTCTCATGCCTTTAGAATAGGTGCCCGCCAATTTGTCTCTTACGTCCAAAAGGCCTACCGTGGCCAAAACCGCATCGATCTTTTTAAGAGCGATATCTTCCTTGATGCCGTTAAGTTTAGCAAGATAAAGTAGGTTTTCTTTCGCCGTCAAATCCTCATAAAAACCAACGTTTTCAGGCAAATAACCAGTAATCCTCTTCACTTTTAGAGGTTCCTTGCTTGGATCATATCCGCAAATGCGAACAACCCCGGAGGTAGGCTCCGTCATGCCCAAAAGCATTAAAATCGTCGTCGTCTTTCCGGCCCCATTAGGCCCCAATAATCCGAAGATCTCGCTTTGAGCTACGCTAAAGCTAACGCCATTTACGGCTCTAAAGCCATTGTAATCCTTTACCAGATCCCGGGCTTCGACCACGATATCCATACTTACCGCCTCTTCAGCTTGGCAAATATCCCAAACAACAGAGCTATTACCACTACGATAACGCCAACGCCTACCCATCCCCACGTCGTTGGCACCTTAACTGTTGCCCTGAGCTCTATGGTTCGTTTGTCCTGATCGCCAGCCGCCGTAAGCACCACCTGATAGTCGCCTGGAATGGTCCTTTCAGGGGCTTTGAAGGTGATCTGAATCGTCTCTGGCTTTTCCGTCTTGGCCAGCGGCTCGAGAACGCCCAGTTTATCTGGTTTAAAGGTTATTTCCCAATCCTCGGGTTTGCTTGTGACTAAAAAGGATATATTTTCTATGGGAGCGGAACCTTCATTCCAAACATAAAATATCTGCTGGCTTTCCTTGCCCGCCACCATATCGAAATTAAGCCTTCTAGTCTCAGGGGCAATCTGCAGCTTATAAGTGCCCTCCACTTTGACCTTGAGGTTCAATTTCACATCGCTATTTCCGACTTTAGCATGAAACTCCAAGGGGTATTCTCCCTTTTCTGCCTCGATGGGAGGAACAACCGTAAAGTTAAGAGTCTCGCTGGAGTTTGCGCTAATCTTTATGGAGTTTACCCGCTTATCGGTTTCCCATCGTGGAGTTATATAGGAATTCCAGCCGGATGGCGCTACGGTTACAAAGTCCACCACCGTATCCTTGTCCGAATTGTTGTTAACCTTAATTTCAAAGCTCAGAGGTTGGCCGGCAGCTCCTTCCAGGATCGGGTATTTGGACTCCAGTTCTAATACCTTTCCAGCCCCCGCATTCACGGCTACCTTTCCGCCCTTTAGATATACGTAGATCGGGTATTCCTTGACAGCTCCACCGCTTGAAGCTTTTACAACAAACCTATAATTCCCTGGGCGCGCGTTATCCCCGGGTTTAATATGCAATTTTATATTTACTTCCTTATTCTCGTTATTTTCGCTCCCGCTTACTCCATCCAAGCGCACTCGGTTAACTCCAAAACCACCCCATTGAGAACTCACAAAGTTGACATCCCAATTCTTGGCCTTGGGGTCGCGTTCAAGATCGAGCTTGACTTCCATCTCTGTGTTATTCGTATTTCGAAAACTGACATCTATGTAAACCTCATCTTCGGTGCCCATCTCTATGCCTGTAAACGGAATATGAACTACGAAACCCCCTTGCTGTGCGATGGCCTCGTCATAGGCAAATAAGGTAAGTAACAATCCAACTATAAAAATTATCAAAAATACAAAACGATTTTTGTGTGCATTAGTTATCATATTCATGGATGTTCCCCCACCCTCCCGAGCTAGTTTGAGTTCATATCACTGGAAAGGATACCCCACTATTATCGAAAGTTCAAGGAGATTTAAAGATCTTAACGATAAAAAAGCGATCCTAGTCATATTCTACTAGGATCGCTTTTATTTTTCTGGTGGAGGCGGGGGGAATCGAACCCCCGTCCGGCAAGGGCCAGCCGTGAAGTTCTACGGGCGTAGTCCCTGTTTTAGGTTTCGGCTAAGCGCTCTCCCAGGGACAGGATTGCGCCAGCCTATCCTCCTGCGGTGTCCCCTTCAGGCAGGGAGGAGCTGCCCGAAGGCTAGCCACCTATTGTGACGCCTGTCGACGCCGCGGTGGCGACGGCATCGCAAGCGTGACCGCTAACTAAGCAGCCAGTGCGTAATTTTCGTTGGCACTTATTGTTTTCCCGCCTGTTTTACGAGGTTTGCGGGGACCTCGGCCCGCTCCTCACGACCCTCCGCATGCCGTCGATGCCATTCGCCCCCTTAGCGTTTTGTGATCTTTCGCGCCCTTTCCATTTCAAGGCGTGCATCTCTTTCTGCGATGGCATGACGTTTATCGTAAATCTTTTTGCCCTGAGCCAAAGCCAGTTCAACCTTAGCCCATTTGCCATCTTTTATGTATATCGAAAGCGGTATAAGAGTTAAGCCTTTCTGCTGCGTTTTGCCTATTAGTCTTTGAATCTCATCTTTGCGAAGCAATAGCTTTCTGCGTCTTAAAGGATCGTGATTGTAGTAAGTTCCCTTATCGTAGGGCGATATATGAACATTGTAAAGCCAGCATTCGCCATTCTCTACCTTGGCATATCCATCTTTTAAATTAACTCGTCCCTCCCGTACCGATTTGATCTCAGTCCCGGTAAGGACGATGCCGGCTTCGAATGTCTCCAATATGAAATAATCATGACGAGCTCTTCTATTTTGAGCTATTACTTTTTTATCCATCACCGTTCCTCCGGTAAAAAGTATACAGGAACCCGTCGAAATAGTCAATATTGATCAAAAAATGGTCGGGGCGAGAGGATTTGAACCTCCGACCTCCTGGTCCCGAACCAGGCGCGCTAACCAGGCTGCGCTACGCCCCGAGCGCGATCATATTATCATTAACAAGCTAGGTTTTCAACCACAATTTCGAAAAAATCCTGCAATGGCCGATCAGATTTAGCCTGCCTTCATGTATCAAAGAAATAGTGTCCTGTCTTGTTCCACTACCGCATATATCAACTTTCCTTTTGCCACTTTTTGTTTCGATGTTTTAATTGCTACTTTGATCTCAGGCAATATTTCTTCGACGAGCCTCTCGTCATTTCCATGAACGGTAACAATACTGTCGCCGCAACTAACATGATCTCCAACCTTTTTATTGACGACTATGCCAACGGAAAGGTCAATTTTATCTTCTTTTCTAGCTCTCCCCGCACCAAGCTTCATCGCACATAGCCCGAGTTTTTCCGCATCCAGCTCGGATATATAGCAATCTTCCTGCGCCTTTAGCTCATATTTGATCTTTGCTTGGGGCAATAAGGAATAATCTTCTAAAGCGTTTATGTCGCCGCCTTGTGCTTTCACCATCTCCTTCAGTTTGTCCATCCCTCTCCCGCTCATCAAAGCATCCTGCAGCATCCTTGAAGCAATATCAAAACTTTGCGCTATGCCGGCCACTATAAGCATATAGCTGCCAAGAGTAAGACACACTTCCATTAATTCCTTTGGTCCTCTGCCCTTTAATGCCTCGCATGCCTCTATTACTTCCAGGGAATTGCCTATTGCTCTACCCAAGGGTTGATTCATGTCCGTCAGCACTGCTACTGTACGTTTACCTGCTGCTTCGCCGATTTTTACCATCACCTTAGCCAACTCCAATGCATCTTTTAAATCCTTCATGAATGCACCATTGCCAACCTTTACATCCAAAACTATGACGTCAGATCCACCTGCAATTTTCTTGCTCATTACGGAACTGGCGATGAGAGGAATGGAATCAACGGTAGCGGTAACGTCTCTTAGGGCATAAAGCTTTTTATCCGCTGGAACGAGATCTTCCGTTTGACTTATTATTGAAATTCCTACTGTGTTCACAACTTTTACGAATTCTTCAAGGGTCAATGAGACTTTCATGCCGGGGATCGCTTCGAGCTTATCAAGGGTGCCTCCGGTATGACCGAGCCCTCTGCCAGACATCTTGGCAATACGCGCTCCGCATGACGCGACAAGGGGACATACAACTAAGGTTGTGGTATCGGCTACCCCACCAGTGCTATGTTTATCGACCTTAAAGCCCTTAATGCCTGTTAGGTCAACCACTTTTCCAGACCGTACCATGGAAGCGGTAAACGAGAAGACTTCTTTCTCATTCATTCCCTTGAAATATGTGGCCATCAAAAATGCTGCCGTTTGATAATCGGGAATGTCGCCTCTGCAGTAGCCCATTATAAAATGGCCTATTTCATCGTCTGTCAGGGGTACTCCATCCCTCTTTTTTTTAATTATATCCACTGCTCTCACCATAAAAGATTGCCTCCCGTGAAAATTATTTATTTATCCTATATGAATCAGCGTAAATTTCACCACCAGTCGTAGTTACATAATAATTTATACGATATAATTATCAGTAAGTATACGACCATAGGGGGAAATGGTTACCATCCAGAAAATAAGGGGGGAGAAGTCATGAAGCGGCTTGCGACTTATCCGGAGCGGTGCGTAGGATGTGAAAATTGCATGTTAACTTGCTCGAAAACTTGGTTTAAAGAAGAGGACAAGAAACTATCCAGGATTAGGGTAATACAAAGCAATTCAGGGTATGAAATTAATGTGTGCAATCAATGCGGAATATGCATCGATACCTGCCCCACTCTTGCCATAGGAAGAGATGCCCTCGGAGTTGTTCGGATAGACGAGAGCAAATGCGTGGGATGTCTTATGTGTGCCGGGTTCTGTCCGACGGAGAGTATGTTCACCGCCGATAACAAGGAAAAACCCTTTAAGTGTATAGCTTGCGGTATCTGCAGCAAGGAGTGTCCGCCACGAGCACTTGTATTGGAGCAAGATTAGCAAAAAGGGGGAAATTTTGATGGATAAGATGAAGCTACTAACAAAATGGGAATACAAACCCGTAAATATCTATAGAGGGTATGCCGGAAGGACTCTTTACATTAACATCAGTAATTTTAGCTTCCAGGAAAAACCCGTTTCGGAAGACATGAAGGAAAAATTTATAGGAGGAAGGGGATTCGGCCTCAAGCTGCTTTGGGATGCCGTAAAAGACACGACAAAATGGAACGATCCCGAAAATGAAATTGTAATATCGGGGGGGCCTTTGTGTGGAATAACTCAGTATCCCGGTTCGGGCAAATGCTATACGGTATTTATCTCGCCATTAACGGAACAAACATACGACAGCAATGCTGGCGGTTATTTTGGCCCGCTACTTAAATTTTCCGGATGGGATGCATTGGAAATCCAAGGCAAAGCGGATCGCGACATCATTGTATTCATCGATGGAGATAACAATAAAGTAGAAATTTATGAATCGCCCTTTGAAGAAGTAAGTGCCGTCACCGTGACAGAAGCTCTACATGAATATTTCGCAGACAATGAAGAAGATAAACGCAACATATCCGTGGTATCAACGGGCAAGGGCGCAGAAAACAGTTACTGGGGATGCCTTAACATGAGCTTTTACGACCTGCGTCGCAAGACACCTCGCCTTAAGCAAGCCGGAAGAGGTGGGGGCGGCACAGTGTTTCGCGACAAAAAATTAGCGGCTATCGTAGTCAAGAAAAGAGGCATCAGCCCCTCAAGCAATAACCCTGCTGATCTGGCCACGCTCCAACAGGTTGGCCTTAAGCTCCACAAGGAAATTCGAGACCTCGATGATCAGCAAAACAGGATGCGCAAGGTTGGCACGCCACATTTAAATGAAATAATGAACGAATATCACCTCCTTCCGGTGCATAATTATAAGTTCGGCCAACATAAGGACGCCCCAAAGATCCACTCGAAGATCTTTGAAGGGATATTTACGCAAGGAATTCCTGATGGATGTTGGTATGGATGTTCCATGGCTTGCGCGAAAGCTGCCGATAAATTCGAGCTTAAAACCGGGCCGCTAAAGGGCAGGAAAGTTACGGTAGATGGACCTGAGTACGAGACTTGTGCGGGCTTGGGTTCCAATATCGGCGTTTTCGATCCCGAATGGATCATTGAAGCCAACTTTTATGCAGACCATTACGGACTTGACACCATATCCCTTGGAACCGGCATAGCTTTTGTGTGCGAATGTTATGAGCTTGGCTTTCTCAATAAGGAAATTACCAACGGGCTTGAACTAAACTTCGGGGCAAAGGATGACATCATGGAGTTAATACACAGAATGGGGCGTGGCGACGACGAGTTTGCCCGCATTGTAGGTCTTGGCATCCGCCGGATGAAAAAGATTTTTTCCGAAAAATATGGTGCACCCCGTGATGTGCTCGAAAATATAGGCATGGAGGGCCAAGGCCTAGAGGTATCGGAATATGTACCAAAGGAATCTGTCGCTCAATGGGGCGGATATTTCCTTACACTGAAAGGACCGCAACATGACGAGGCTTGGCTAATCTTCATGGACAGGGTGAACAAGCAATTACCCACATTCGAGGATAAAGCCGAGGCCTTACATTACTTCCCCAACTTCAGGCTATGGTTTTCTCTGGTAGGCTTGTGCAAACTGCCGTGGAACGACATTGAACCCGCGGACAACGCCATCAAATACAAGGGGATTGAAGCTGCCAAGGTCCCCGAACACGTCCAAAATTACGTAGACCTCTTTAATGCCGTGACGGGAAAGAAAATCACCAAGGAAGAGCTAATAATACAATCCGAAAGGGTTTACAACTTTCAACGGGTTTTTCAATTAAGGCTCGGAAAGGGTACCCGAAAACATCACAACATCCCCCTAAGGGCAATAGGACCTGTATTTCCCGAGGAGTGGGAAGCAAGGAAAGACTACTACGACAACGAGCTGAAAGCCGCGGGCATCGACCCCGAAAACCTCTCGACTGAGGAAAAGATCGAAAAATTACAGAAATACCGTTTATCTCAGTGGGAGCAGCTTGTCGATGCTGTGTACAAACGCAGAGGGTGGAACAAAAACGGCATACCAACGATTGAGACGTTGAGACGTTTGGGGATTGACTACCCGGAAGTGGTAGAGGTGGTAAAAAGACACCTCAAACCAGAGGACGAATGGGAAAGTTAAGGAGGAACACAACATGATAAAGGTAAACGGCGAGGAGATGGAGTGGCACCCCGGGATGACCGTCAAAGACATCCTGGAAGCCAAAAAATTCATATTCCCCATGATCGGGGTCTGGATAAACGACAAGCCAATCCCTCGCGACAAATTCGAGACCACTGTCGTTAATGACGGCGATGACGTCCAAGTCATACACATGATAAGCGGCGGATAAAACCAGCCCGCATTATCGCGCTAAGCTTATTACTTCGTGCTTCGTCTAGATTTGAGGTGCTCTAGTGGTAATTTGCCGTTAGAGCACCTCATTTAAAAAATTATAAGGCAGAGGGGGTATTGATAATGGGCGCGAAAGAAGAGCCTAGACCAAGCATCATTGACTCGTTGGTTTCGATAGGATTGTTGGTAATTGTGATGGCGGTATGTCTTGCCGTCTACCACACGGATCCCCATGTTCCGCTGATGATGGGATCACTTTTTGCAAGCATCATTGCCCTTAAAGTGGGATACAAATGGAAGGACATAGAGATGGGTATGATGCAGGGCATTACTCAGGCGTTACAAGCGATAGTCATACTAGCAATCATAGGAGTTCTTATAGGAGTCTGGATAGAGGCCGGCGTAGTACCTTCCATGATTTATTACGGACTTATGATAATTTCTCCAAAATTCTTTTTAGTTGCAACTCTATTAATATGCTCCATAGTATCTTTAGCTACCGGCACCTCATGGGGAACCATGGGCACAATGGGAATCGCCTTAATGGGCATTGGAGCCGGACTTGGAATACCTCCTGCCCAAACTGGAGGCGCCATTGTAAGCGGAGCATACTTTGGAGACAAGATATCACCCTTATCTGATACGACCAACTTGGCTCCCGCCATGGCAGGTACTGATATATTTACACATGTCAAACACACGCTTAAGGTGAGCGCGGTATCCTATCCTTTATCTCTTTTGATATTTTTTCTTTTGGGAATGAGGTATTCCTCTTCGAACATGGATATGTCTCAGATAAAGGCTATACAAGATGCATTGTCAGCACAGTTTACTATCAACCCTCTTTTATTGTTGCCCCCACTTATTGTAATAATCTGTATAGCAATGAAGGCTCCTGCAATCCCCGGTATAACGATCGGTATAATAGCCGGAGCCATAGCGGCACTCATATTCCAAGATGTTGACTTTGGAAACATCGTAAATGCAGGGTATGGGGGCTACGTAAGCCAATCCGGCAACGCCATGATAGACCAACTGCTCACTGCCGGAGGTCTTACCGGAATGATGTATTCGATATCTCTTACCATAATAGCGATGATGTTCGGGGGGATCATGGAAAGGACAAAGCAACTTGAAGTGTTGGTTAATGCCCTTCTTAAAAAAGTCAAGTCCGTTGGGAATCTGGTGGCAGCCACCGCAGCAACTTGCATAGCTTCCAATATGCTATTGCCCGAGCAGTATATTTCAATAGTCCTACCTGGTCGTATGTACGCAAATGCCTACAGAAAAATGGGGCTTCATCCAAAAAACTTATCGAGAGCCCTAGAATGTTCCGGGACTGTGACGTCACCGCTGGTTCCATGGAACACATGCGGAGCTTTTATAAAGGGAACGTTAGGAATAACTCCCTTTCTTTATAACCCATATGCATGTTTCAACTATCTCGCGGTTCTAACTTTACTGGTATTTGGATATTTCAATATAACAATGACCAGAATTGACGAGGAACCTGAAACGGTACTCCAGCTTGGTCAATCAACCGAATCATAATATAGCCATAGAGGGGCAAGTTGCCCCTCTATGTAGCTACGGTGTCTTTCCTTCGTCATTTCCCTTTGGCAAATTGTTGTTTCTCTTTTTATGCCTTTCCTTCCAAAGCAGGCCACGCTTCTCATCGCCGCTTATTTCCTTAAAGAGCGGGACTTCCGTCCACCCCCAAGGCGTAAGAAGAAGAAACCTTATTGATACGCCTATATCTGCAAGGGCCTTTATGTGCTTTGAGTACTGAAGCACCTCGCTCAAATCCCAATTCTCTCCCAAGATCCATATCCTGCGACAGGTACCGCGAGCAAACAAAGCTGCATGATCTACGGCCCATCTTATCGCTTCATCGTTATCCACAGGGGCAAATGACAGGATGACAGCCTCTTCATGGTTGCATTCCTCAATCTCAGGCGCCACTAAATCAGCATATTCTTTAACCCACGCCAATTGTTCGAGCAAATACTGAGGATCATCGAGATCATACCCCTCAGACGCAAGCTCCTCCACCCGTTTAACCTCCTCACCGTCAGACACGAATCCCCACATGAATCCCTGCATTTGAGAGAGTAATCTCTCGATGAACGGTGGGTAGTCTTGCATTGACATCATCTTGAGCAAATCCTCCACATAAATTTGTTCGTCGTCGTTGGAATTGTGTTTATCCTTCTTATTTGCCATGGCATCTACACCTCCCGCCATCATATACAGCCGATGGCCGAACGAGAATAACATAATAGGGACAAAATTTCCAGTAGAAAAAATACTACTTTTGAAGCAAAATAAATATAAAGAAACTATTGAAAGGAGATTATATCTTATGACGCCCTGCACACTCAAGAAAAATCAGTCCCAGCTGGTGATTATAGATGTACAAGAGCGCTTGCTGCCAAGTATATCTGGCGACAAATCCATCGTAAGACATATTAAACTTTTATTAAAAAGCGCACAACTGCTATCTATCCCTATAAAATACACCGAACAGTACCCCAAGGGACTTGGCCGGACAGTATCGGAGATATCATGCTTCTTTACTTCCGAAACGCCTCGCTTTGAAAAGGTGCATTTTTCCTGCTGCGACGAACCGGGATTTATCGAGTTCTTGGGCAAAGAAAGAAGACAAATAGTATTGGCAGGCATAGAGACTCACATATGTGTATTAGCCACAGCATTGGATTTGCTGCAAGAAGGTTTTCGTGTGGCGGTGGCCTTGGAGGCGTCGGGAAGCAGGCGCGAGCAACATCATTTAGCAGCCCTTAAAACGCTTTCCCAATGTGGTGCCCTTGTGTTGCCAACTGAAAGTATAGTTTATCAGTGGCTTGGCGTATCCGGCACGCCCGAATTTAAAGAACTGTTACCCAACTTTAAGGAGCAATGATCATATGCAGCAAAACCAGCTCTACAATGGAGCGTTTTTAAAGTTTCTAGGCACCGGAGGAGCAAGGTTTGTAATGATTAATCAAACCCGCTCAACTGGAGGTATATGGCTTGGGCTTTATGGATGCCATACAATAATCGATCCGGGGCCGGGGTCATTGGTTAGGATTTGCGAGGCCGGTCCACCCTTTAACCCAGAGGATATAGAAACAATTATATTAACCCATAAACATTTGGACCATAGCAACGATATAAACGTCATGGTAGAAGCTATCACGCACGGAGGTTTTAAAAAGCGCGGATTGATCCTCCTGCCGGAAGATGCCGCCTTAGGAGAGGGGCGCGTACTGCTTTCCCATTACCACACGAAAATAGGATGCATTAACTACTGGCAAGATAAAAAGACGATACACCTGCCCCAAGGAAGCCTTGAAGCCGTCAAGCTCATTCACCATGGAGTCGAGTGTTACGGTTTCATCTTAAGACATCCCAAATTGCAAACTCTGGGGTTTATCAGCGATACACGATATGATGAAGAAATCATAAGAAGATATCACGATTGCGAGCTTTTAATAGTTAACATGACATTTCACCATGTTAGAAACGGGATAGACCATTTGGCTGCAGAGCATGTGGCGTTGATAAGAGATATCATTGCTCCAGAGGTCATAATATTGAATCACTTTGGAAAGGGCGTCATAGAGACTGGGCCGGAAAAAATAGCCCATAACTTGACGAAAGGCAGTTGTAAGGTAATAGCACCATTTGACGGACAGGAATTTGATTTAGAGGGTATTGAGTCCAATTTATGAGGAGGTTAATTCATGCTAACTGAATGGCATCGTGCAATCGAGTTGCATAAGCGAGTCAAAGGCAAAGTAACAGTATATCCATCAAGCAGACTTCGTACGACGGACGACCTTGCCTGCGCTTACTTTCCCGGAAGCCTTGCAGTGGCAAATATCATAAACGAGGACCGAGACATCTCCTTTGAATACACCGGAAGGGGTAATTGTATCTTCGTGGTATCAAACGGGTCTTCCATATTAAATTTCGAAGAACCGAATCCCTACGCTGTGCTTCCAATACTCGAGGGAAAATGTTTGATATATAAGGCCTTCGGAGATATAAACGCCTTCCCCATCTGCCTGGAAGCAAAAAGTGCCCGGGAAATCACGCAGATATGCAGGTTTATCACACCAACGGTGGGTGGCCTTAATTTATCCAACATATCGTCGGTAACTTCCTTTGAGGTTCTTGAACAGCTACAAAGCACTTTGGATATCCCAGTTTTTTCGGACGATCACTATGGGATAGCAGTAGCGCTTATTGGAGCACTTAAAAACGCATTGCTGGTGGTTGGGAAAAAACTTCAAGATATAAAAATAACGATATGGGGAGCGGGCAAGGCGGGCATATCAACGGCACGGTTGTTACTCAATGCAGGAGCAAGTCAAATCATCATGGTCAATAGCCACGGAATACTTACGCCTGCAAATCCGTTTATGAATCATGAACAAGCTAAACTGGCCGAAAGCCTTAGTATAGATGCTGACTATCGAGATCTAAAAGAGGCTATAAGCAATGCAGACGTTTTTATAGGGCTATCAACCAAGGATGCGTTGGATCCCGACTATGTAAAGCTTATGAACAAAGATCCAATCGTCTTCTGTATGGCCATGCCTGATCCGGAAATAAGCCCAGCTTTAGCCAAAGAAAAGGGAGCCGCTATAGTGGCAAGCAGCCAATTTTGGACCGCGACCATCAATCCGATCGCCAGTTTCCAGGTATATCCTGGCATAATGAGAGGTGCTCTTGACGTACGCGCCGCTGCAATAACTACAAACATGCTGTTAAAGGCAGCAGATGCCTTTGCCAGCTCCGTAGACCAAAATCGCCTCTCTCCCGACAATATAGTGCCTCCCATATTTTGCGATGAGACCACTCCGCGCATCGCTGAATCCGTTGCTCAGGCAGCCGTCGAAGAAGGGATAGCACTGAATCCAATACCTAAAAATAAGGTATATGCCCAAACATGGGAAAGATTATACGGATGGAGGATAGTATAAACTACGACATTTGCAAGCTTCGTATGTCAAAAGACGCCCTTTTAATTCGATGCCTTTCGCTCCGCCGTAGCCTAAAAGTTCACCGCTCTTGCCTATTACTCTGTGGCAGGGTATAAAAAGGGGCCAAGGGTTGTTTCTCAAAATAGAACCTACAGCCCTTGCCCCTTTCGGTTTACCGGCTAAAAAAGCCACCTCACCGTAAGTTTTGGTCTCCCCCATGGAGATATCTCTTACAATGTAATATACTTTTTTGGCGAAATCAGAAATCCTTTTGGTCGTCCCCAACATCACCTTAGGCTTTTCGCCATTCCAAACTGCATCCCAAGCCTCTTTCAACCAGGATGGAGCTTCACACCGTGTCAACTTATCAGTCGGACTCACACTTAAAATTAGCTCATTGCTATATATGACTTCGAAACAACAAACCGGGCTTCCCAGTACGCATAAAGCGGGCACTATGGACTTTGAATCTACCTGAATAATTTCCATGTTTTACCACCACAATCTCGTTATGAGTAATATTGTCCCAATTAGGGTAACGTATAAAGAATGCTTCTCGCTTTTCAGCAATACCTCTAACGAAAATGGCCCACGTATCTCCTCTTTTTTTGGCCATCTTCTAATTAGAAGACCCCCGGTTCTTGCTTTGTATCTAAGATAGTTGTCGCCAAATTTGTTTTCCAAAAAAGCTTCTTCATGGGGAATTATCAAAAAGCAGTAGATTATTAAAAACGATATGACAAATATTGGGATGCTCCATCCGCCGGCCATGATGGCCCACCCAAATCCTATTAGGCCGTTGCCTAGGTATAAAGGATTCCTTACAAAGGCATAAGGGCCCCATGTAACCAATTTGGATGCTTTAACTTCAACGCCTCTATAAAGCCCTATGGAACCTGCTGCCCAACATCTCACTATCTGTCCTGCAATTACAAAGATAAGCCCACAGAATATGCCTTCGCGCGTAGGCCTGGCAAGCAGCAAAATTACCAGGTACAGAAAAGTCCATAATCCGCCTCTCCATTTGAAAGCCATGCTTCTTACGTCAGTTAAGTTCATCGTCCTTGCCTCGCATGATCTTAGACATGATTTCCAATCCTATCATTTCGACTGCAACAACCGCCCCAACAATGGTCGGTAAATAATGTACGAAAAAACGCCATCCTATCAAAAGAACCCCTGTCATGTTGAGAGGGAATAAGACCTTATAAACAGCAACACCTCCGCCTTCCGCTATTCCGCTGGCACCAGGGGTAGGGATAAAATAAAGCACAAATAAAAATAAACCTTGGACAAAAATGGCCTTTTCAATGGATACATGCATCCCAAATGCCCAAGCAAGCGCTGGTAAAGCGCCTATCAACGAAAAAATGTAGAGGGCTGTCAATAAAATGACCCAAAAAAACTTCAAAAAACCACCCTTGAAGAGTAATTTCATATTTTGTTTGTAGAGGTCAATTTGTTTGTTTAAAAAACGAACTGTAGAGAGCACACTCATCCGAAATATCTTTAGCCGATCCATCCACAATGTAATGATCTTCGCAATACGTTTAATTGACTGAGATTTAATAATACTTATGACTATTAAGCCACCGAACAAAAGCCCAAATATTATCGCATACAAAAATATGCCGATCATAGTCGCACTTTCCTTCAATACTTCTGGGACAAAAAGAAAAGATAGCGGCACAAATAAACCTAACATTGCAACTGTAAAGATAGACCTAACCAAAGTTAAAGCTACTCCCTTTCCAATGGGAATACCATTACCGTGAAGCACGTATATCAAAAGAGGTCCACCGCCACCCTGAAAAGGAGTAATGGCGGAACCAAAGGAATTTAAAAAGACCAATTGAAGGGATGTCTTAAATCGTATATGTTCCTCCATCATATTGGCTATTACCTGTATGCGAAGGGCGTCAGATATCCATCCTATAGCGGAGATGATAAAAACAAGGGCAATACCAGAATATCTTGCCCTAGAAAGCATGTGCCAAGTCTCATTATCGCTAGTATAATATAATACTAAAGCGCCTACGCCCACAGTTAATCCGATGAAATACAGTAAACCCCTTTTCAACGACAAAGAATTATGCCCCCCATTTTGTCAGGATCATCCGCACGTTCCGCATGAATACACAATTTAGCACAGAGCGCTTTGAGATGCTATGTAACTGGCTGCTTCCCAGAGGTCGGATTTTACTATACATTTAGGACTCGGCAATAAGTCACGGCCTGTTTTAAGGAAGATCCCCTTGCAACCAGCATTTTGGGCAAGCTGGACATCTGTCAAGGAATCGCCAATCACCCAAGATCTTGGTATATCAATGCCATGCTCCAAGGCAGCTTTTGTCAACATCCCCGTCTTGGGTTTTCTGCAGTCACAATCTATATTATAAGGTGGCAAGCCTTCAGTTGGATGATGGGGGCAGTAGTAAAAGGCATCAACCTTGACGCCTTGTTCGATAAACCTTTCCTGAAGGATGCTGTGAACCTGCAAAACAAATGATTCAGTAAAAAAACCCCTTGCCACACCACTTTGATTTGTGACGACTATCAAAAGATATCCCAACGATTTGAGGAGTTTAAGGGCATTTGGAACGTTCGGCAATATTTCTAACTGCGATAAGGAGGAAAGATAACCTACTTCTCGAATTAGCGTTCCATCCCTATCCAGGAAAACCGCGACCCTCAAAGACTTACTCCTCCTTTGTTGCTATGTCATGAAGTTCATCCACGTAAGGTTTCATATCTCTAAATCTGGGCAATATTTCTTCCCTTAATCGATAGGCCAATTCAAAGAATTTACCTTCCTGAAGCGACGGCATGGCATCCTCAAGCGAATGAGTTAACGCCTGACTGGCCTCAAGTAATTTACCGTCAGCTACATTTTCCCCTTTAAGGCCAAGCAACATTATGCTGTTTTGAATGACCTTCATTACCCAACTGATGCCTTCCATCAATTTGGACATCAAATCCAGCGCTTCGTGCGTTTCCTCCTTTTCGAGCTTGTCGGCAACCAAATCTACGCCCTGAATGACGACCGGAATGTATTTTTTTGTCTCTTCCAATGCCTCTATGACCAGCTCCCTCACGTCGCGCTTTTCGCCATCAATTTCGACGTACAATACCATCACCCTCCATCTTTTGTAAGTTGTCCAACCACCACTTCACCATATCTTTCACCGTCTGCTCTAGCGGTATCTCTTGGGCAAAGCCCGTTTCCCTCTTAATCTTGCTCAAGTCGTTCCAATAGATCGGCTCGTCTTTCTTGCGCACAAGATTTGGATCGACTACGACATTGACCTTCACGGGGCAAGTTTTTAGTACAATGTCCAAAAGCTCGCCGATGGAACAAGGTACTTCGCCGGAAATATTATAAGCCTCACCGCTTCTTCCCTTCTCTTGAAGCAGTAAAAAACCTTTGACAGCGTCCCTCACGTCGAGGAAGGCCCGCTTAGTGTGGAGGTTTCCTACACGAAAGACAGGTTCGGTAATTCCAAGTTCGATTTGAGCGCGTCTATAAGTGAAATCGGATACCACCTCTCCTCTCCTGCCAGGACCTACACAGTTGCCAATTCGAAGTCTTATTATATCAAGGCCATAAGCATTAAAATAGGTAAACCCAAGTAAATCCTGGGTGGCTTTAGAAACCCCATACAAATGTGCCGGCCTAAAGGGCTGATTTTCGCTAACAGGGGTCTCCGATGGATCGATAAAACCATATGCTGCCGTGGAAGAAGCCAGCATTATCCTTGAAGATTTTAACCCTAGCTCCATGATCGACTCAAACAAATTGACCGTGCCCAGCACGTTAGTTTCCATGGTATAAACAGGTTCTTTAAAAGATACCATCGGGTAGCTTTGAGCAGCCAGATGATATACCACATCGGGCTTTACTTCGGCCAGAGCTTCCCTGAGGTGCGGTTTGTACCTTACATCTACGTTATAAACCTTAGCAGCGACGGAAAACACGGTATCAATATCAGAAGTTGGGCGAAAATATGAACCATAAACCTCATATCCTTTTTCAGCCATATGCTTAGCAAGATGAGATCCTATGAAACCACCGATGCCTGTGATAAACACCTTTTTCAACTGAATACCCCCTAAGGCCTTAAAATCTCCGGTATTTCTTTTTGCGCCCTGAAATAATCATCGGGAACCCCTATATCTATGAAGTAACCTCTCGATACATAAGCATACACGACGCCTTTTTCAACAAGATCAGGTATTACGGTCGCTTCCCATGATAAACGCTTCAAAGGAAGCCTTTCTACCACATCCTTTTCTACCACATAAACGCCACCGTTAACCAGCCAAAGCCCATCATCCTCCGGCGGAACATCTTTTACTCCAAAGGTGGTAACCTTAAAGTTATCGTCTATCTTTACCGGATCGACGCGAGAAAGATCCTTCCACGGCCTAACTGCTATGGTCAGCTTTGCTTTTTTGCTAAGGTGAAAATCAAGCATCTCGTCAAAATCAAGATCAAGCAAGGTATCCCCGTTTAGGAAGAAAAAAGTCGGTCTGTTTATCAAGGCCAATGCATTCCTTAGTGCTCCGGCTTTATCCAGCGGTTCATTTTCTATGCTATAAGCCGTCTTAATCCCCCACTTGCTGCCATTGCCCACAAAGTCTACGATCTTTTCGGCGCCGTACCCTAAAAGCAACAACACCTCATCTATGCCTTTACGGCGAAGCAATGTCAGCAACCAATCCAAAAAAGGTCTTCCTGCTATAGGCGCTAGCGATTTAGGAACATCGGAGACGACCTTTCTAAGGCGAGTGCCCAGGCCTCCAGCGAGGATCACGGCTAATTTAACGCTATTGACCATGAAAAAGAGCCTCCTCCACCAATCCGCAAATGATATGCCCCCAAAGCATGTGTACCTCTTGGACCCTAGGCGTGTCGCATGACGGAACACTTAAAACGACATCGCAAAGGGGTGCGACCCTTGAATCATCCATCCCAACAAAAGCGATCGTTTTTAAGCCTTTGTCTTTGGCCTTAGCTAATGCCTTAAGGACATTTTCGCTCTTACCGCTGGTGGTAATGCCTACCAATACATCTCTTTCTGTACCGAAAGCTTCAAGCTGCCTTACAAAAACCTCGCTATAACTGTAATCGTTGGCTATTGCGGTTAACGCACTCGTATTTACGTGCAAAGCAATAGCCGGAAGGGCCCTTCTTTCCTTCTTGAACCTCCCCACAAGCTCGGCTGCCAAATGCTGAGCATCAGCAGCCGAACCCCCATTCCCGCAGAAAAGGACCTTGCCATCGTGCTTATATGCCTCAATCATCACGTTTGCAGCTATTTCAACCGCCTTCAGATAGGCCTTATCCAAAATCATCTCCCTAAGCTCGATCGAAGATTTGATCTGTTCTTCTATAGCAGTAAGCAACGAAATTCACCTCTCGTAATGTAAAAGCTCTTCGCAGGCATTGAACACCTCGTCAACCTCTATTTTAGAGATGCAGGCAAAATCACCGTACAAGCACCTTTTGCCAACGCATGGAGCACAGGAAAGAGGAGGAGCAACTATGCGATGTTGCGTGCCCCAGGGACCATACCGCTCAGGACTCGAAGGGCCATAAAGTCCAACCATGGGAACACCTACAGCACTGCCAATGTGCAATGTTCCGGTATCGTTTGTTACAAACAAAGATGATGACTCGAGCATAGCTCCCAGTTCTTTCAAGGGCAACTTGCCAGTTAAATCCAATATGCAACTATTATCGAGTGCATTTAAAACTTGCTTGCCCAGCTTTTCTTCCTCATCGGAATATCCTATAACCCCTATCACGGCATTATGTTTCGAAATCAATCTAATGCCCAGCTCTATGAACTTATCCGCAGGCCATCTCTTCGGTGGCCAATTTGCGCCAGGGTTAAATATCACTAACTTCCTTCCCCTTAGTTTATCTACATGTTTTGCTTGAACCAATTTTTTGAGCTCCTGCGGTATATAAAACCTCAATTGCCTGATCCTTATGGGTACCCCAATTGAGGCCATTGCCTGAAGCGTCCGTTCAGCTTCATGCAGACTCTTTGGCAACAAAAATTCCCTTAAACCCCAAAGAGGCGTATAAGTCGCTCCCGAAAACAGAGGCATTATCGTAGACCTAAGATCTATGATCAAATCATATCTTCCAAGCCTCATCAGTTTGCAGGCCTTTATTCTTCCGGGAAGACCGGCAAATTCCCCTCCTCTGTCATATACAAACACTTCATCCCATAGGGGGTCCTCCGAGACTGCGCCCAGTGCCCTCGGACCTACCCAGACAGTGAATTTGGCTTTAGGCAAATAAAGCCTTAAGTTCCATAAGGCAGCTGATGCCATTACCATATCACCTAGACACGAAAGCCCTATGACCAAGACATTTCTAATTTTCTGCGGGTTTATCTTCAACTGTGTTCCTCCAAAGGAAATCCATGTAATAGCACTCGTAATAATATATTCTACCATTAGGCAATGTCGTACAACTTAAGGTTGTGGCATTATACGTCGATATAATTTATAGCAGCTTGGATAATTTCCCAAAAGGGAGGATATTTTCATGGCCACAAGTGATCCCCTTTTCCAAGTGACGGGGCTTGCCTCCGGCATAGATTGGGGAACAATGATAGATAAGGTAATGGAGCAGGAACGCAAGATCACTGATATCTGGACGACAGAGAAGGAAAAGCTCGAATTTAAAAAGGACCTCTACGATGAATTTAGCGCAAACTTCAAGACGCTGCGTTCGAGCCTGACATCGCTTAAATTATCTTCCACTTACCTAGCCAAGACAGCCGAGCTTACTAACCTCGGAAGCTCTTTGGATCCTTCGTCAGTATTGAGCATAACGGCGACACCGGATTCTGAAATAGCCCGGTATGACATTGAGGTTACACAGTTAGCGCAAGCTCACAGCGTAGCAAGCAAAAGGATCGATGACCCGACAAAGACCATGGCAGACCTGATTACAAACTTTAGTGGCGGAAGCTTTACCATCGGTACCGGAGATAATATAGCCACTATCCAGGTGACAGGCAGCGATACCTTATCGTCTTTAGCTTCTAAGATCAATTCGGCCAAGACAAGCGACGGAAAAAACATTGGCGTTACGGCAAAAATCCTGGACAACCGACTGGTACTTACGAGCAACAATACCGGAGAAGCCAATGCAATAGAAGTCACGGATACCAACGGAATTTTAAATGCCCTTGAGATTTTAAACGGCACAAGCTTTGCCAACACGTTAAAAGAAGCACAGGACGCCAAGCTCATGATAGACGGCCTCGAGGTCAAAAGGTCCAGCAATGAGATAAGCGATCTGATAAACGGGCTTACGTTTAACTTAAAAGGAACAGGGCATGTTGTTACCGATATCGTGCTAGACGCTGAAAAGGCAGTAAATGCCATTAACGATTTCGTTGAAGCTTACAACAACGCCATAGACTGGATAAACATAAGGGTATCCGAAAAGCCCGTCGAGAATCCGACGGAAGATTACCAGAAAAGGATAGGCATGCTTCGAGGAGATCCCTTATTATGGCAAACTAAATCGCGACTGCGGGCTATTGTCTCAGATCCTATAAGTACCAATGGTTCTTTTAAGATGCTGTCCCAGATCGGAATACCAACGGAATCCACGGATTACGGCAAAAGCGGAAAGCTCGTATTCGACACTGATAAGTTCATGGAAGCAATGACCACAAATTCCAAGGATGTCGCTTCCCTCATGACAACTGTCATGACAAAGCTTAATGATTTTATAGGAGAAACGGTTGATAACGTTCCTGTTACAGTAGGCTCGACAGTCGTAACCAAAGGAAGGCTGGCAACTGAGGTAAATTACCTGAATGATCGCATAAACGACATAGACAAGAGAATTGCCGATTTCGAAAACAGGCTCGCCATAAAGGAAAAGGGATTGATAGAACAATATTCGCAGATGGAAACAGCCCTTTCTCAGTTAAGCCAGCAAGCAAGTTGGCTATCCGGCATTGTTTCCCAACTCGGAATGATCGGAAAGTCATCATAACAACAAAAATACAAACACGGTAAAAACATTAAGTTAACAAGAAGGCACGTCAAATCCTAACGTGTCTTCTTGTTTTTATATATGTCGAAAGCAGCTATTACTGCAGAAACACATATACCAAGCAATATTCCCTCTCCTGGCAACTTCAATATAGGCCACAGGCAGGCAATTGAAATACCGGCAGCACCTGATAGCAGTGCCATACCGGGAGAAAGGGCATCAAAAAATATTGCCGCCATCAACGGCACAAAAACACTTGCCCCCCTTAAACCCATGCTCAGATAACTCCATTGCAATATTAGGGAGTCGGCCGCTTTTAAACTGATTACAAAAGATATTATAATTACGCAAAGCAAACTCACCTTGTTCATCAAGAGCATCTTGCTGCCGGATACCAACCTGCTGCTTCTGAAGGAAAGATAAAGGTCGTAAGATATCGTCGTGGCTACACCCAAAGACAACCCGGCTGCGGTGCCTAACGAAGTAATGAAAAGGGTCGCCCAAGCAACGCCGCTAAAGGCTTTGGGAAGATATGTACACAAAAAATAAGGAAGAGCCTGTGCCGGTTCTATGACAACGCCTTCTCTTCTCAAAGTCAATCCAATCCATATCCCTAAAAGCCCAATAGGGGGCATTAAAATTGCCGACAGCAACGCTCCTCTTTTTGCCGTCTTTTCGCTCGATGCCGAAAGGACTGCCTGAGCATAAATCTGCGTGCCCAAAGTTCCGACAATCAACGACAGGCAGGCATTAAGCTCCTTGGATATCCCCCTGGCAAAAAGCGAAAAATAAGGGAATTTAGGCAACTCTCTTATGAGAGCAAGGGGCGTATGACCTAACCTATATGCGACTACCCCGCATACAATCAATGTCAGATACAATAAGGCCAGCTTCACTTGACCAATAGCACTATAACTTTTAGTGCCGCCTGAATAAATAAAAATAAGCACCAGAAAGGCAACCATTACATCTAAAAGCCAAGAAGGCAACGGCACAATAGCCGACAATAAAGCAGAGGCGGCAAGAAATTGCGCCACTACAGCCATAAGAGTGCCTATGATGGAACCCATTGCAGCCAAGCGACTCATCTGCAAACCGTAGTGCTTCGATAAGAATTGTGCTAAAGTAGTAACTTTAGAATTTCTCAATGGCTCGGCAATAAATAGTGCCAGCAAGAGCGAACCTATCCCTCCGCCTAAAGTAAACCACCATGCAGACAAACCGTAAACATAAGCCATTTCCGTGGTGCCTACGGTAGACGCACCTCCAACTAAGGCACCAAGCAATATTCCAGAAACGGCAAAGGGATTAGCCTTCCGACCGGCTAGAGAGTACCCCTCTGCATCTACTTTCTTACCCGAAGCTATGATGCCTATTGAAATGACAAAAATTATCGTAAGAGCTACCGACAGGAAAAACATCTCCGCAGTTCCTCCAATCGCCTTGTTATAATGCCTTTTCCTAAGGGATACATTTCAGATCATGCATCTAATATAACAGGTATTAATAAAACAACAAAGGAGCGTGCTTTATTTAAAACATGCTCCAAATGTATATTGCCTCTTCATGGTTATCTAATCATCACTAAGCCAGTCCACCACCATCTACTACCAGGACAACTCCTGTTATCCATTTAGATAAGTCGCTTGCCAAAAACAAAACTGCATTAGCTACATCTTGAGGAGTCCCTATCCTCCCTAAAGGCCTTTCACTTGCGGAAGACTGCAAATATTCTTCTTCGTTGACACCGAGTTGACGCGCTTCTCCTCTAAGCAAAGGTGTATCTATGTCGCCGGGACAAACGCAATTTACCCTGATGTTATCCCTCCCATGATCTATGGCCATCGCACGCGTGAGGTTTACGACGCCGCCTTTCGCGGCACAGTAGGAAGCTGCCCTTTCCCCGCCTTTTATACCCCATCCAGAGCCAGTGTTTATGATGCTGCCTCCACCACATGCTGCAATAAGCGGTATGGCATGTTTTGAAAGGAGGTATGTTCCCTTTAAACAAACATCTACAGCGAGATCCCATTCCTTCTCATCTAATTCGACCACGGTCTTTCTAATGATGATGCCTGCATTGTTATGTAAGATATCAAGTCTGCCAAATTTGTTTTTAATCTCTTCTATGACCGTTTTGCAGTCTTTTCCCGAAGTTACGTCACATTTCATAAAACAGGCTTTACCGCCCTGATCCACTATCCTTTTTGAGGATGCCTCGCCTTTTGCTTCATTGACATCGAGCAAAACTACCTGAGCACCAAATTGCGCAAGAAGTTCGGCTGCAGCATACCCGATGCCCGATGCTGCACCTGTAACCACGGCTACTTTCCCTTCCAGCGACAGAACGTCTCTGTCTTTCAACATTTTTCTCACCTTCCGTTCAAGAATGTCCGTATGCACCTAGAGTCCATTAGCAAAAAATAATAACGATTTACCTTATGCAGTCTCACCGCCATCTATCGGAATATGAGAACCTGTAATGTAAGAGCTTTCCGATGAAGCTAAAAAGGCAAAAAGAGCAGCGATTTCTTCGGGGTCGGCATGACGTTTCAAGGGTATGCTTTGATTAACCTCTTCTAACATTTCAGGGGTATATTCTGCCTTTTGCATGGGAGTGAGCACATAACCGGGACATACGGCATTCACCCTCAACCAAGGGGCAAACTCTTTCGCCAACGTCTTGGCGAGTAAAATCACACCTGCCTTTGAAGCGTTGTAGTCGGCATAAAAAGGATGTCCTTCCATCCCGTTGGTCGATGCCGTGAACAATACGACCCCAGATTTTTGTCTTTCCATGCGCTTTATGGCCTCTTTCGCGCAAAGAAACATTCCGCCCAAGTTGATGCCTAATACTTGATTCCACTGCTCATACGTTATTTCCAGAAAAGGTTTCCTTACGCTGATGCCCGCGTTGGAAATTAGCACATCGAGTCCATTCATAAGTTCATCAATTTGTGCAAAGGCACTTTCCACCTCTTCCACAGAGCTCACGTCAGCTATTATGCCGCCAAGAAATTTCTTATTCTTGTTTAATACTGTGCTTAAGGCTCCCTGATTCCAGTCGATTATCACGACTTTAGATCCTTCTTCGGCAAAACGTTTAGCGGTGGCTAAGCCTATACCGCTTGCCCCTCCAGTAATTACAACCCTCTTACCTATTAAATCTTCATACCTGCCCATTTATTCCACCTCCTTAACGCCCATCCTAAAAAGAAACAGGATATACGGCGTATTCTTTGTAGCCGGTAATGACCTTTATATATCCGGCAAGCATTTTATTGACCTCGTCATCGTCGCTATCCACGAGAAGGGGAGCCCCCTTTAAGGAATGCAGCTTGCTCTTGGTGGAAATGACTATTATGTTGTCCTTTCCTATCTTTTTGATGATCCTTGGGCTCAATTGCTGATTCCCTCGACCCAAGATGTACCCTTGTCCTCCAATAGGTGTGACTATCAGCTTGGAATGTTTATCGTCGACGATTTCCAATAACTGTTTTTCTGAGACGTCTTTGGCAATGAGTTTTCCGTCTTTTACGACATCTACTCCAAGTAAACTGTAATCTAATCCCAATAGCTGCATAATTTGCCTTGTAGTCGTACCGGGCCCCACTATGTAAATGTAGTTTCGTTCCATACTTTCCACTATATCCGCGGCAATTGCTTCCTGTTCGTATTTTTCGCTGGGAGTAGTGGCAGTTTTTATGTTTTGTACGCATCTCCTTTCGAAGGGGACTTTTAAGTAACCGTAGAGTTTGGCGCTCACAATCCCCTTCCTAAACAACTCTTCATCGATGTCCATAACTTCCGCTTCTTTAATCTCCTTTACCTTACCGGTCAAATAAAGAAAAGCTAACTCCCCTGCCCTTTTAGGATTGATTGCAAAGACCGAGGAATGCATTTTTACTCCGGCAGGTATTCCAATGACCGGTATAGCGTCCTTTATAGAACTGTATATATCGCGAGCCGTTCCATCCCCACCGGCAAAGAGTAACAATTCAATTTGCAGCTTCATCATTTCCGATGCCGCTTGACGAGTATCATCAGCTGAGGTTTCCTCCTTCGCTGTTCCTATGATGGCCACTTTAAACCCGCACTTTTTAGCTACGTTTTCCCCCATAGCTTCAGGACATGTAATTATCTCTATGCTGTCTTTTAAAATCTCAAGCTCTAAAAGGGCTTGTAGGGCACGAAAAGGTGCTTCGGCAGTAGCACCAAGTTGACGTGCAAGCGTAACTATTTCGGGGCCGTCCGTTCCTTTCAAGCCCACCTTTCCGCCCATACCTGCTATAGGATTTACGATCAACCCTACTTTATGCATTAATATCCTTCCTATGCTTTTTGAGATATGAGCGCCACGTTATAGCCCATTTTTCCGGATCATCCAGTAACGAGGGATCTATCTTATGGATACAACTATTGTAAGGGGCGTTTTTTACCTTCTGGGGATCTGTATAAGCCTCTTCTGAGACTTTCCTTAAAGCAGCTACGTATTCATCCAGTTCATCCTTAGAGTAAGACTCGGTAGGTTCCAGGGTAAAGGGTTCCGGAATTATCCAAGGATGATGGCTTGTCCAATAGTGCATGCCGAAATCACACATTCTACGTTGTACATCTTCGGTCGTGACGTTAGTATCTTTCGTCAATTTCTCCCAACTGTATCTGACTTGCTCCAACCGATGCTTGCCTGGGGCGTCATAGGGAATGGTGGCACCGCGTATTTTCGAAATGTTTCTCATCAGATAATTGTTGTTCAGCACCGCTACCCTTGCCACTTCCTTGAGGCCTTCCTCGCCCAAGCTCATTATCCATGCATATGCTCTTACCACTACTGGAAGAACTCCGTAAAACATTCGTACCTTTCCGATACTGTGCTTAATGTCGTAATTCAAGAAATATCTTTCTCCATCGAAGTCAACCAAGGGAACTGGTAAAAACTGCTCAAACTCCTTCCTTACGCCAACAGCTCCTACAGCCGGACCCCCACAGCCATGAGGAGACGAGAAAGTTTTGTGTAAGTTGAAGAAACAAAAATCAAATCCTCCCTCCAAAGCCCTCGTCATGCCTAAGATGCCGTTGGCATTGGCCTGATCATAACTGCAAAGCCCTCCTGCCTCATGAACGATCCGTGTAAATTCAGCGATCTTGGAGTTAAACAATCCATGATCCTCAGGATTTGTTATCATAAGACCTGCAGTCCTATCTGAGACGGCTTCCTTAAGTGCATCTATATCTGGATAGCCATCCTTATCGGGATATAAGGTAATGACCTTAAAACCCTTGACCGCCGCTGCGGCAGCATTCGACGGATGAGAGAAGATCGTAGTTATAATTTCATCCCTCTTATTCGATTCGCCCCGCAACTCATGGTATGCCCTTATCATGGAAGCAATGGCAAACAGCCCATGAGAGCCCCCTCCTGGCTGAAATATGAAGCGAGACAAGCCGGATATTTCCCTCAAAAACAGGTCAGTCTTATATAGTATTTCAAGCGCCCCTTGTACGGTGCCTTCAGCTTGAAAGGGATGCAATTCCGTAACCTTAGAAGACGTGGCAAAACGTTCGTTTATTTTAGGACTGTACTTTATGGTACACGTTCCCTGTCCTATTTCGATATTCAAATCTGCTCCTAAAGTTGCCTGAGAAAGATGAAGATAGTGCCTTAAAACCTGCGCTTGAAACAATTCTGGCAGTGCAGGCGGCTCCTTTCTTCGAAGGTGCTCCGGTATGCTTGAGATGCCGTCGCCTACTTCTGCTTTTATTTCCTCTTCAGCCTCATGCACGAGTATGCCCCTTGCCCCTCTGGTGCTTAATTCAAATATGACTGGCTCATCCCAATGGGCTTGATGAAAATCTCTCAATTTCGCCTTTTTACTCTCTGACATGTTATTTCTCCTTTCTCAAAGAAATCTAAGGAATGTCCATTTTACGATTAAATATCTACCGCGTAAGTATTTCATTTAACGTTCCAACAAGATGATCTATATCATTTTTCGAATGCACTTCCGTAATACAATAAAGCGCACTTTGCCCTAACTCGGGAAATTCTTTGGATAAATCTTTACCACCAAAAATCCCCTCTTTGAGCAAGGCCTTGTTTATCTCCCCCACGCACTTGCCCGTGGCATTGAAGTCAACTACAAACTCCTTAAAGTACGGAGCATCGAGCAAAGGCGCCTTTACTCCTTTTATCGTCGAAAGCTTCCTTGCCGCGTATTGAGCCTTTTGTATGATCGTTTTGCCTATGTCCTTCATTCCTTGAGGTCCCATCAATGCCAGGTAGACGCCCGCAGTAATACCCCAAAGCGCAGCTGCTGTTCCAACGAATTCCTTGCCCTCTTCCCTCTTTGCAAAAGAGGTCCTTTCGTATGCCACATCCCCAAAACCCCATTCGCCCTCGACGACGGTCATGGTTATTCCAAATAAACGCGACGGGTATTCCATCACAAATTTTTCCTCGTCACGTGTGGCGATAAATCCTCCGCATCCGCCGCCGTAATTCATGTGAATCCCAAGCGGTTGTATATCACCGCACACAATATCCGCACCATAATGAGAAGGAGGAGCAATCACGCCCAAGGTAATAGGATCGACGAAGGTCACCATGAGGGCTCCCACTTCGTGGGCTATTCGCGAAATGTTTTCGCCTTGACATTCTATACATCCAAAATATGAGGGATTTTCAAAGTAAATTGCTGTAGCGTTCGAAGAAACTTTTCGCTTTAAATCCTCAAGATCGATCTGACCGGAAACCTTATCGTAATTTACCGATATAACGTTAATATCGGGGCTTAAATAGTTCCTAATCACGAGCAACCTTTCAGGATGTACTGCACCGGCAATTAAAACTTCTTTTTCCCCGGTAATCCTTGAGGCCATCCGCAGGGAGGTGGCTGCTGCTTGTGCTCCGTCATAGGTCGGTACGTTTACCACGTCCATATCGACAAGCTCTGCCATCATGCTTTCATATTCAAAGAGCGCCTGAAACCTTCCGTGATCCTCGTAAGGTTCACCTGCATAAGCCGTTAAAAACTCAGCCCTGCTGTTGATCTCGTCGCAAATAGCGGGCACGTAATGCCGCCAACAACCAGCCCCCAGAAAGCTTATGTTTTCCTCGCATGTCTTGTTCTTGGATAATATTTCCTCCATGTGTCGCTTTAGATCCATTTCCGAATACAGCGGCTTGGGCAAATTCATCTTTCCTTTAAATCTCAGTTCTTTCGGAATATCCCGATAAAGCTCATCCACCTCGCTTATTCTTATTTCTCTCATCATGGACAGCTTAAACTCTGGCAACGAATTGGGGATGTAGGGATAAATGAAATCATCTTTATCTTTCAATCAAAAACACCTCCAGACTTGTCAAATCCTTATATAGTACTCTTGGAATACAAAGTATTCATAGATGATTTTGACAATTTTGTCAATACCGTTCAAAAAATTGAACATAATAATCTTAATTGTGTAAAAAGAACAACTATACTCTCAGGTTAATTAGATAACATAGGAGGGCTAATCCAGCTTCTTGGTGAATGTACAGGAGGATAGGATATGAGATCGCATTAGCTCAACTGCCTTTTTTGCATCACGCTCTTTTAGGGCTTTGACGATTTCCATATGTTCGTCAAGACTGGGGTTATCTTCGAGTTCGAAAAAGGACCCAAAAAGCACCAAATACACAAAGGATCGAGAAAGTATGTTGACTATTAGTTCATAAAGGGTTATGTTGCCGCTCGCTTCGGCAATAGTTTTGTGAAAGGCATTATTTACTTCCAGATACTTTTCTAGGTCCTTTTCGGGAAAGATGTTTTCTTCTTTTTCTATTGCTTCTTCAAGCATGCAAATCTGCAAAGGTCTTATACGAGGTATTGCTTTCTCGATGGCAAGGCATTCCAAATACGCTCTAATTTCAAAGGTATCCTCAATTTCCTTCTTAGATGGATTGGCCAACCTGGCACCTTCATTGGGTATTATGACGACAAGCCCCTCACTTGCCAGCCGCCTTAATGCCTCCCTCACCGGCGTGCGACTTACGTTCAACTGCTCGGCCAATGACATCTCCGGAAGGCGCTGTCCAGGTTTAAACTCTTTATTCATAATCATACGGCGTAATTCTTTGTATGCATAATCCACAGATGACAAAACTTGATATTGCTTCATTGATATCCCTCCGACAGCCTGGTTAAATTATTATACATGTTTTGTTTACAGAAAAGAAAAAAATGATATGCTTTTACCTGGTGATGCAGATGGTTTTTTTGCCCGAACAAATTAAGCGCGCAGTAGGCGAGGCTGTATGTGTTCATTCCATGATCGAGGACGGCGACAACGTGTTGGTGGGGCTATCCGGAGGAAAGGACAGCTCATTGTTACTTTTAGCCCTAAAACATCTACAGCAAGTAAGCCCTGTAAAATTTAACATCGTGGCATTGACGGTGGACCCTACTGGAGGTGATTTCGACCCTCTCGAGCTTAGGGATTTTTGTAAAAGCCTGGACGTGCCACACATTTATTACCCCTATCCCATCTTTGAGATAATAGAGCTTCGAAAAGAAAGTTCGCCTTGCAGTTTTTGCGCCAACATGAGAAGGGGAATTTTAAGCGGAATAGCCCATGAGAAGGGTTTTACAAAACTAGCGTTGGGACATCACCTTACAGATGCCATAACAACATTGCTGCTAAACATGTTTTACTCGGGAAGATTTCACACCCTACAACCCAAGACATGGCAAAGCAGGACACAAACGTGGGTCATAAGGCCCTTCATATATCTACCCGAAAAAGAGATACAATCCGCAGCTTCCCTTGCAAACCTCCCCTTAAGCAGCCCAAAATGTCCTTACGGGGATAATACAAAAAGAAAGTTCATGAAAGAAGTATTGAGCGAGATCATAAAAGAGGCTCCCCAAGGGGAGTATAGCGCGCTAACAGCCCTTAAGAGAGCCCTTTGGACTAGTCAGTAAAGCGAAAGGCCTGAGGCAAAAGCTCTGAAAGCCGCCGTCGCACACAATTACCTTTCAAATCAAACGAAAGAACATCGAGATCTCCAAATTCAGCCATTACCTGAAGACAAGCTCCACATGGAGGTATGGGCTTATCAATGGCACATATGGCTATCGCCTTAAAAGTGCGTTCTCCATCAGAAATGGCCTTAAAGATGGCCACCCTTTCGGCACACACGGTAAGGCCATATGAAGCATTTTCCACGTTGCATCCCAAATATACAATGCCAGACTCAGCAAGAAGAGCAGCCCCCACTTTAAAGTCTGAATATGGAGCGTATGCATTCTCCCGAGCCTTTTTCGCCAAGGCAAAAAGATCTTGTTCTTGCATGGGCATAGACCTTTACCGCAAAAGGCCCGAAACTATGACATCTATAGCTTCGTTTTCGCTCAAGCCTTTGGCCATCAACCCCCAGAGCTTTTCGTTTGCTATTTTGCCTATGGCTGCCTCGTGCGTTATCTCCGCCCCGGGATGGATGACAGAAACCACTGGTACTGCCTCTGCCTTAGCATATCCTTGAACCACTTCAGTGCAATCCACGTGGCCCTTTGCCCCTTCTGCAGCTCCTTGTACCTCTCCATAAAATTTGCCGAAACTGTGGTCCTTCAACACGACCCTTGCCTTAGCCAAGCCGCTCGAGTTTTCGCCGGAAAGGTGAATCACGTCCTTTACACTGCATTGATCATCGTATTTGCCATAAATTTTGGATGTGATCTCGGCACTTCCCAACCGTCCTATGACGTCAACATCTACATCGAGGGACAAAATGCCGACCCGACCCTCTATCAGCGCAAAGTTGCTTACGTATCTGCCCTTCTCGTTTACGACAACGCGCGTCACCGGCCGTACTTCTATCCTGCCCTCAGGCCCGTGAACGTGTACCTCTTCGTAGGTCATGTCAGCACCTTTGCCAACGACTATATCCCCTTCCATGGCATGAAGAAACTCGATGGCGTTCGGGAAAATACAGTGGGAGTAAAATTTTGCCTTGGCTCCATCTTCCAATATAATCCTGCTTTCTATGACCTGTTTGCCTTCCTTGCCAAGATGGCCAAAGCAAAGATGTACCGGCTTTTTTAAGACAAATCCTGCCTTCACGGTAAAGGTTGCCCTGATGCCGTATTCGGTCTCTTCAGCATCAATTACGAGGCCAGGCACGTCCTTTGAGGCAAGTATGTTATTAGCATGGACTATGACATGCGCCTCATCTGATTTAATGGGATCGCCGGTCTTTCGGGCGATTTCGATCAAGGTCGAATATTCTTCATTTAGGTTCATTAGAAGTCACCTCGCTGGCTAAAAGCGGATCCGAACATGGTCCGCATAAGGACATATAGTACTGTTTCACGGCAATCGGCTGACCCTCAAGCATTACCTTTCCATTACACAGCAAATAAGCCCTATCGCATGCGGATGCTATATCATCTCTATGTGTTATGACCAAAACGCTGCTCCCAAAATCTGCAAGCCTCTTAAAGAGCCTGACAACGTCTCCGATGGCAAGCATATCGACACCCGAATCGGGTTCGTCAAGTATGGCAAGTTTTGGTCTCATTAAATAAACCGAAGCAAGTTCAAGCCGTTTTCGCTCTCCACCAGACAGAGATTTATCGACGAACCTATCCAGATAAAAGGGCTCCATCTGAATGAAGTCTAGGGCTTCTTCCAACTCCCGCTTTGAGGCATCTTTTTTGGACAGCCTCAGGTACTCCGCAACGGTTATGCCCTCATACCTTGCCGGATATTGCCATGCCAGAGTGATTCCCAATCTCGCCCTTTCTGTTATAGAAAGGTCTGTTATATCTTCTCCCTCGAAAAATATCCGTCCCGAATCGGGCTTGTAAGAAGGTAAGCCCATGATTGTGTAAGCCAGCGTCGTCTTGCCCGCTCCGTTTCGGCCTAGCACTCCCGCTATCTCACCGTGTCCGACCTTTACAGTAACCTGGTCAAGTAATTTTTTACCATTCTCTCTGCTAACTGTTATATCGTCTACATAAAGCAATGGTGCTTCCGTCATCTATCTTTTCCTCCATCGCCTATTTCTTTAGGTTGCTGTTAAACAATAATCTCAAACTTATTGCAAATCCCGAAGTATTTTTCCACTTCGCTTTCGTATTCCCGGTACTCCGGACGTCCCATTAGTGAATATATGTAGCGCTTACCTTGCTCAACCCCCGGTTGATCAAAGGGGTTGATATCCATCAAAAGACCAACTAAGGCCGTCACGTACTCGTAGAAAAAGATCAAAGCACCAATATATCTCTCGGAGACCTCCGGCATCTTTAAGTAAACGACCGGTTTTTCTGCCTTGATCAAGGCAGAAACTGTAGAACGAGCCTCGATGCTCAAAAGGTCTCCCAAGGTTTTGCCGCACAGAAACTCAAATTCCCCTAAAACATCATCTTCAACTTTTCTTGGCAATTCAAAGCATGGTCTGCTTTGAACATCAATTATAGTAATAAATTTATCGTCAGGACCTTCCATATAAAGTTGAAGCTGCGAATGTTGATCAATTGCTCCAAGGGCACGAACCGGTGTTGTACCAAGTCCGTTTTTACCCAAGCTTTCCCCCCATAGCTGCGCAAACCATTCGGCAAAGGCCGAAAGCCCATCTCCATAAGGCATCATGACAGCCATATTCCTTCCCAGCCTTGCATGGAGCACATTTAAAGCCGCCAAAGCCCAGGCCGGATTTTCCCAAATTTGCGATCGCATTGCAAGCCTTTGATCCATCTGTCTAGCACCGAGGAGCAATCTCTCTATGTCGATACCAACTGCAGCGGCCGTGACAAGACCCACAGAAGTCAAAACTGAATACCTTCCGCCGACGCTTTCGGGAATTTCAAGACTCCTGCAGCCGGTAGCTTTAGCGAACTTTCGTAAGGCACCCTTCTTCGGGTCCGTTATAACTAACAAGTGCTCTCGAGCTTCATTACCAAGACTGTCTTTTAGTCTTTGCCATACCCAAAGAAAATGAGCAATGGTTTCCGTCGTGCTGCCGGACTTGCTGACAACGACGAAAGCGGTCTTTGATATATCGATCCTGTTTAACGTGGCAGCTGCAGTCGTCGGGTCAGAATTTTCTAACAGATAAAATCTCGGCCCATGCCTTAAAGACGTCTCCAGTTCATTGTAAAAAGGAGGAAGGAGCGCATTTATGAGCATCCTGTTGCCCAAAGCAGAGCCCCCTATTCCGATCTGGACGATCGTGTCGAAACGGGCAAGCCAACTGGCCGTCTCTATGATTTTTGTCAAATCTTGATAGGGCAAATTGATCCATCCGTAACCATCAGCATCGTCTCTGCCCTTTTCGCGCAAACATACGTCTGCTTCTTCGACCTTTGCGGATATGCGATTAATCTCCTCTTTTAAGGAAGATTTGCCACTGTAAACGGCACCGCCTACGGCCATGCTAAGAAGCTCATCCAAGGCGCGTCCCTCCTTTTTACGTCAAGCTAATAGGTCATTTTCCCTTAGAAGCTCATCGATAGCCTGCGGATCATAACCGACGACAAATTCATCCCCAATAAAAGTTACGGGCACTCCCATCTGGCCGGTTTGTCTTACCATCTCCATCGCAGCAGCCCTATCCTTGCTGACGTCAATTTCCTCGTATTCTATGCCCAATTCTCGCAAATGCTCCTTTACCTTGGCACACCAGGGACACGTGGGCGTGCTGTAAACCTTGACTTTCATGGGTCTCACCTTCCCTTAAAATTAAAATTAGGCATACCAAACATCAATTACTAAGACTATAACACACTACTCAAAAAGGCGCAACGATTCAAAACAACATACGTATCTTTTATACAATCTAGGTTGGTGTTATTATTATATGCTCATGTGCGCATGTGCTCATTTTTCAGAAAAAGTTGTCCTTAATTGAGGAGGGAAGTTCATGCTTTCTGTCGAACAAGATGACGAACAGGCGGTAAGAGAGATCATCGAAATGTTCAAGGGGAAAAAAGGCATCACTATACAACTCCTATCCAAGATTCAAAATACCTTCGGATACCTACCACAAGAAGTCATCAGCAAGGTCTCCAAAGAGCTTGATATACCCGAGGCAACCCTTTACGGCGTAGCTACCTTTTATGCCATGTTTAGATTTAAACCTTTGGGCAAATATACCATAAAGCTATGCAGAGGCACGGCATGCCATGTACAGGGCTCACTGCTGATAGCACAAGAGGTAATGAGATATTTGGGCGTTTCGGAGGGTGAGACTACGGACGACGGCCTTTTTACTCTGGAACTCGTCGCTTGCCTTGGATGTTGCAGCCTTGCGCCCGTCATGATGGTCGAAGATGATGTTTACGGCCGCTTAACGCCCGATAAGGCCGTGAAGGTGCTCGAATCTTACCGAAAAGCCGAAAGAGGTGAATAGACTATGGCTAAAATCGCTGTACGCGTCGGCATGGCCAGCTGCGGACTTGCCTCCGGGGCAGAGCCCGTTTACAAGGAGCTTAAAGAGCTTCTCGAAGGCAAAGAGGTGACATTGAAGCAGGTTGGCTGCATCGGGCTATGCTCTTATGAGCCGCTCGTGGAAGTTGACATAGACGGTAAAAGGACTATCTATGGAGATATGACACCAGCCCTGGCACAGGAACTGGTAAATTCTTCATTTTCTCCTACTCAGGCATTACGAGAAAAGATAGTTTACAGCGACGAGATCAAGGAAGCCCCCGAAAATAGGAGGATGAATAAACAGGTACGAATAGTCCTGGCAAATTGCGGGATCATAGACCCCGAAAAGATCGATGAGGCCATATCCAGAGGAGCATATGAAGCGTTAACAAAGGCATTAAAAGCAATGTCTCCCGAAGAGGTCATAGACGAAGTTTACAGATCTGGCCTACGAGGGCGAGGCGGAGCGGGTTTTCCCACGGGGCTAAAATGGAAATTCACAAGACAGGCTAAAGGAGAACCTAAATACATCATATGCAACGCCGACGAAGGAGACCCCGGCGCTTTCATGGACAGATCCGTGCTTGAGGGTGATCCTCACACCGTGATCGAGGGGATGATAATATGCGCTTATGCCGTAGGAGCTTCCCACGGTTACATCTACTGCCGCGCCGAATATCCGCTTGCCATAAAGAGGCTTAACATAGCGCTAAACCAGGCCAGGCAGAGGAATTTTTTGGGCAATAACATACTGGGCAGCAGCTTTAATTTCGACATAGAGATAAAAGAAGGGGCTGGAGCATTTGTTTGCGGCGAAGAGACAGCGCTGATGGCTTCTATAGAGGGAAAAAGGGGCATGCCACGTCCCAGACCTCCCTTCCCCGCAGAAAGCGGAGTCTGGGGAAAGCCAACTAATATAAACAACGTGGAAACTTACGCAAATGTGCCTTGGATCATAAGGCACGGTGCTGACAACTTTGCTCGCTACGGCACGGAAAAAAGCAAAGGAACCAAGGTCTTCGCGTTGGCCGGAAAGGTAGCCAAAGGCGGCCTTGTCGAGGTACCCATGGGCATGCCCATCAGGGAGGTAATATTCGACATCGGCGGCGGGATTGCCGAGGGGAAAAAGATAAAGGCTGTACAGATGGGCGGACCCTCCGGGGGTTGCATACCATCATGGCTCCTGGATACCCCTATAGATTACGAGTCGATAACAGCAACGGGGGCCATCATGGGATCAGGCGGAATGATAGTCTTGGATGAAACAAGCTGTGTCGTAGACGTAGCCAAGTTCTTCTTAAACTTTACACAGCGAGAATCTTGCGGCAAATGCCCATTCTGCAGAATAGGTACAAAGAGAATGTTGGAAATACTGGAACGCATCAGCGACGGCAAGGGAAAGATGGAAGACTTAGACCTGCTTTATGAACTGGCCTTACAGGTAAAAGAAGGCTCACTATGTGGGCTGGGCCAAACAGCGCCAAACCCGGTGTTGACCACCCTAAAGTACTTTAGAGAGGAATACGAAGCCCATGTAAAGGACAGGTGTTGTCCTGCCAAGGTTTGCCCCTCGCTGATCCATTATGTCATAGACAGCGAGAAATGCATTGGATGCACCAGGTGCGCCAGAATTTGTCCAGTTGGCGCCATAACCGGGAAGGTCAAGGAACCTCATAAGATAGACGACTCTAAATGTGTAAGATGCGGACAATGCAAACAGACATGTCCTGTCTCCGCCATATCCGTTGAGTAGTGAGGAGGCTTCGAAATATGGAACGAAACGTAAGGGTATTACTAGATGGTCGTGAAGTATATGGCTTTCCGGGACAGACAATTTTAGAGCTTTGCCAGGATTGCGGTGTGGAGATCCCGTACCTTTGCTACGATCCGCACTTATCGATTCATGGGGGATGCTCCGTATGTCTCGTTGAAGTTAAGGGCGCCAAAACTTTGGTTAGGGCTTGTTCCAACAAGATCTCAAACGGCATGGAAATATACACTGACACCGAAAAGGCCAGGCTTGCAAGAAAAACTGCCCTGGAATTGCTTCTGTCCGATCATGTGGGAGATTGCAGGCCACCATGTACCTTAGCTTGTCCGGCCAGGGGAGATGTACAAGGATACGTTAATCTGGCCGTATCCGGTTTATACAAAGAAGCCTTGAACCTGCTTCACGAAAATGTGACACTGCCAGCCTCTATTGGCAGAATCTGCCCGGCACCATGCCAGGAAAAATGCAGAAGAAATTTTGTAGACGAAGAACCCGTCTCCATAAGGGAAATAAAACGCTTCGTCGGGGATTGGGCACTAAGAAGTGGCAACCTTGGTCACATAGATGATATCAAGGATAACGGTCACAGTGTTGCCGTAATTGGAGGCGGACCGGCAGGGTTATCCGCTGCCTTTTTCTTGAGGAAAAAAGGATACCAGGTCACAATATACGAAAAAGAACAAGAGCTCGGCGGCATGATGCGTTACGGAATTCCAGGCTACAGACTCCCGAAGGACGTCCTAAAACAGGAAGTAGACTGGTTGCTATCTTGGGGCATAGATGTGAAAACCAATATGACTTTAGGCAAAGACGTAACGCTAAAGCAACTGCAAAAAGAGTACGACGCTGTTTTGCTTGCCTTCGGCTGTTGGCAAAGCACGCCACTTAAAGTACCAGGAGAGGATCTTAAAGGAGTATTAGCCGGAATAGAATTTTTATATGACGTAAACAATCACGTATCAGTAGATATCGGCAAAAAGGTAGCCGTCATAGGAGGCGGCAATACTGCCATGGATGCCTGCCGATGTGCCAAGAGGTTAGGCGCCGAGGAAATAACTGTCGTATATAGGCGCACAAGGCAGGAGATGCCCGCCGAAGACCTAGAGATCAGGGAGGCCATGGAAGAAAACATCAACTTCGTCTACCTGGCAGCTCCCAAGGAAATCAAGGGAGACGGACGGGTGCGCGAACTTGTGTGCGAAAAGATGACATTAGGTGAGCCTGATGCATCGGGCAGAAGAAGACCGGTTCCCACGGGAGAGACCTTTACAATAGCTGTGGATACGGTTATAGCAGCCATCGGTCAAAGGCCTGTCTTGAAGGTTCTTCCGCCCGAGATCCACGATGGTCGAAAGATTTTGGTCGACGAAAACTACGCCACTCCCATAAAAGGAGTGTTTGCCTGCGGCGACCTTAGGACCGGACCGGACATTGCCATAGCAGCCATGGGAGATGGCCACTTCGCAGCCGAATCCATTCACCACTACATAACTAAGGGATATGCAAAACGCCCTTATGAATGTGACGTCACTCGAGATGATCTTGGTCCCCAGGATTTTCTCGATAGAGAAAAGCAGCCTCGCGAGCATCCTAACGTCTTACCTGCACATGAAAGGCTTAGTACCCCATTTGAAGAATTTAACAAAGGTCTGACCGAAGAACAAGTCAGACATGATGGCAGTCGTTGTATGGAATGCGGCTGTCCGGATATTTTCGAGTGCAAATTACGCACATACTCAGTCAAATACGAAGCATCTCCGACGCGGCTTAGCGGAGAGAAGGTAAAGCGCTTCGAAGAAAAGCTCCGCTACTACGACAGGAACATGGATAAATGCATACTGTGCGGACGGTGCGTAAGGGCATGTGACGAAATAGTCGGCTTACACGCAATAGACTTCATAAATCGTGGTTTTGCGTCTACAATCCATGATGCTTACTTAAAGCCACTAGACGAGGCAGAATGTACAGGATGCGGAATTTGTGTACAGCTTTGTCCTGTTGGAGCGTTGACCGAAAAACGAAAGCAGCGCTGGCCACATAGCGAAGTCCCCTTGGAAATTAAAACTACATGCGGAGAGTGTTCTCTTGGATGCGAACTGGTCATAAATTCCGACAAGACCAGACACAGCGTGGTTCGAGTTAACTCCAGTTTGAGCTCTGCCGTATCTCCATCCAAGGGACTTACTTGTTCTAAAGCACGGACTTTCCATCTTAACTCCTTAAAACCATCTTTCGATTTTGACTCAGATGTATTATTAGAGGAAATATCGAAATTTCTGCATTCGAACGACAATATCTCCATACTAGTCGGCAACTCCTTAAGCAACGAAGATTACGAGGCGATAAAAAATACCATAAAGGCCTTGGCACCCAACGCCGCAATATCCTTGCCAGAGGCAGATGAATTTAAGCCCTTACTGACCCTGGCAGCAAACGAAAACCAGAAGAGAGGCACACTGGGACAGCTCTTTGAGGCAGATGTGGTCTTTGTCATTGACGACAATTTGGACCAAGAGCTTCCGCTTATTTCAACACTTCTCCGCAAAAGAGTTCGCATAGGGGACTTAAAAGTAATATACCTTGGAAACGCCCCGGGACTGCTCGATAAGGGCTCAACCATATTGCTTAGGACAGATATGGTGGATCTTGCCGCCCTCTTTGAATATCTTTGCTGCAACATAACTAATGAAGCCTTAAGCTTTTACAACATAAGCGAAGATAAGATGAACGAGACCAGAGATGTTTTGATGAACGCCAAATGCCCGATGGTTCTGGTGGGACCAAAAGTAGCTTCAAGCAGCGTTTCATCTCAAGCATTAATAAAGTTATGCAGTAAACTTAACAAATGCTCTTACTTGCCTCTTTATAGAGGGGCCAATACCGAAGGTGCATTACGCATTCTAGGCGATATATTGACACCCACGACCGAAAATTTGAGCATGATAAAGGAAGGAAAGACAAGTAAAGTGCTTCTGATAGAGCCTGACCAGTGTGTAAGAAGGATGTTTTCTGCAGCTTTTGGCAAATACGTCGATTGCGTCTTGCTTACATCTAAAAGTTACGACGACATAAGCGCCCGTTTGGTCATTCCCATAGCAGGATGGCACGAAAGGCGCGGACATGTTACAAATTTGTCCGGAACCGTTGGGGAGCAAAATGAAACGGTAATCCCTCTCAAAAATGTCATGAGTCTATCACGTTTACTTACGAGGATCGAGTAAATCGCGTAAACGGACAAACAAATAAGCGGGAGTGATCTCCCGCTTATTTGTTTATTGCAGCACATTTTAAACAGTAATTACTTAGATGCAGCTTCCTCTTCGGATTCCACCTGGGCCTGTGCTATGATCTTTTTGGCCAAATCCTGCGGTACTTCCTCGTAATGGGAGAATTCCATGGAAAAGCTGCCCCTACCGGACGTCATGGACCGAAGCACAATTGCATATCTGAACATCTCGGCCAACGGCACCTGTGCCTTGACGACCTGGAACCTACCCCTGCTTTCGATGCCCATTATCCTTCCACGCCTTGAGTTCAAATCGCCCATTACATCGCCCAAATATTCCTCGGGCACCACGACTTCGACGTTCATTATCGGCTCAAGCAATACGGGAGACGCTTCGACGAAGCATTTTTTGAAAGCCATCGAGGCGGCTATTTTAAAGGCCATTTCGGAGGAGTCGACTTCGTGATAGGATCCATCATAAAGGGTGGCCTTAAAGTCAATTGCAGGATATCCGGCAAGCACCCCCTTTTGAGCAGCTTCCCTTAAGCCTTTTTCCACGGCCGGAACATATTGTTTGGGCACCACACCACCAACAATCCGATCCTCGAACTGTACCCCGGATCCCCGTTCCAGAGGTTGAAGCTCAAGCCACACATCTCCGTACTGTCCTCTTCCGCCGGTCTGTTTTTTATATTTGCCTTGAGCTTTAGCTGGCTTCCTGATGGTCTCCCTATAAGGTACCCGCGGTAGGCGCGTTTCAAGTTCAACGCCGTAACGTTCTTTGATGCGTGATAGCACTATGTCCAGGTGAAGATCACCCATTCCGGACAACAAGTGGTCGCCTGTCTCGATATTTTTCTCGTAGCGCAAGGTAGGATCTTCCTCCAACATCCGGTGAATCGCATTGGACAATTTATCCTCGTCGGCCCTGCTTTTTGGTACAACTGCCAAGCTGTAGACGGGATTTGGAAATTGTATAGGGGGAAATAGATAATCTACTCCTTTAACAGCTATAGTGTCTCCAACCGCGGAATTTTGCAATTTCGGGATTGCCACGATATCGCCCACAATCACTTCCTTAACGTCCTTGCCTTCCTTGCCTTTCATAAACCTTAAAGAACTAATTCGTTCCTCTACTTTTTTGTTTACTATATACACCGATTGATCCGATGTGAGCTTTCCGGAAAAAACTCTTATAAAGGACAATTTGCCCACATATGGATCTACCATTACCTTAAAGCACAAAGAGCTAAATTTTTCGTCCGGATCAGGTTTTACCTCTATTTCTTTGCCTTCCGGATCTATTGCCTTTCTTGGGAACATGTCAACAGGCGAAGGCAGTATGTCGCTGATGACATCCAGTAGCTGAAATACACCGACGTTTGCTACGGCCGAGCCAGGCAATACGGGCATGACGACCCTTTGAAATACGGCTTTTTTAAGCGCCGCAGTCAGCTCTTCTTCCTTTAGCTCCTCGCCGTCTAAGTAGCGCATCATCAGATCATCGTCAACCTCAACGATCTTTTCTACGAGGGCTTCTTTGGCAGCGGCAAGTTTTTCTTCAAGATCTGCCGGAGGTGTACCCTCTTCGAATTCCTTGCTTCCGCTTCCTTTGTAAATATAAGCCTTGCCACTCAAGACATTTACTACACCCTTGAAATTGCTTTCCTGACCAATTGGAAGGTACAAGGGAAGGGCTTTATCAGTCAAAACCTGCTGTATTTCTTTCAATGTCTTATCATAGTCTGCGTTATCTCTGTCCAACTTATTGATGAAGAAGACGACGGGAATGGAGAAATCACTTGCGAAGTCAAAGGCTTTCTCCGTTTGCACCTCAACTCCATCGACGCCGCTCACCAATATGACAACCGAATCGGCCACTCTCATGCCTGAGCGCAGCTCTCCGACAAAGTCTGCGTATCCAGGGGTATCAAGGAGAAACAAGTTTTTGCCTCTGTAGTCAAAGGTGATCACAGACGTATTTATGGAAATTTGCCTTTTCTGCTCTTCCAAATCGAAATCGCTTACGGTGTTACCCTCTTCAATTTTCCCTAAGCGACCTATAGCTCCCGTGTCAAACAGCATAGCCTCGACCAAAGATGTCTTTCCGGCACCTCCATGAGCTGCTACAGCAATCGTTCTAGTGTCTTCAGGCTTACGCGTTCCCATCGTCCTACCCCCTTAATTTAAATCTTGCTCATGATGAGCGATTGCACCTCTTTCGGATCCGCTTGACCTTTCGTCTCACGCATAACGATGCCCTGCAAGAACTTCAGCTTTTTACCTTTTGTATCCTTGCCAGCCTTAATTTCTGCCACGACATCGACATTTTCCGACAGTACTTTGTTGATTACGACCTCCAAGTCATGACCCGTAATTTTACCGGCACTAAGCCCAAGCGTATTTACAGCTTCCTCTACAGTGACGGCTTTTTCTATCATGACGTTGAAGGCTTCTTTTGCTGCCGTCGTAGAAAGATCGCCCTTATCCACCAGCAGAAGCAGCTTGGCAATCTCGTTTGGTTTCACGGGAAGTTCCTCGACAGAAATGCCTTTTTCATTTAACACCCTCAGGATCTCCGTCTTTATCCAATTAGAGGCTAACTTGACAGGTGCTCCTTGTTTTATCAACTCATCCGTGAAAAGGGCAACATCTCTACGCTCAGTCAAAATCTCCGCCTCTTCCGAAGGCAAGCCGTAATCTCTCATGAACCTATCACGCACTTCCCAAGGTAACTCAGGCAACTCCTTGCACAACTGAACGATGATTCGCTCATCCACCACTAAAGGCGGAAGATCCGGATCCGGAAAATACCTGTAGTCCTCAGCTTCCTCCTTGCTTCTGCTTGATATGGTAATGTTGGCACCGTCATCCCAATGTCTTGTCTCTCTAACGATAGCCTTACCATTGCTTCTAAGCTCGCTTTGCCTTTCGTATTCGTGCTCAAGCGCTCGTTCCAAGGCCCGCAAGGAATTCATGTTTTTGACTTCGACTTTTTCGCCGTACTCACCGCCAGGTTCCATTACGGAAATGTTTGCATCCACCCTAAGGGAGCCAGCTTCCATGTCGCCATCGGAAACGCCGAGATATCTCACAAGCTGACGTAACCTCGATACGAACTCCCTTGCCTGCTTAGGCGAAGTTATATCGGGATGCGTAACTATCTCCATCAATGGAACACCTGCCCTGTTGTAGTCGACAAGAGAGTATTCTGCGCCCATCAACCTTCCGCTTGCGGCCGAATGCACCAGCTTTCCTGCATCTTCTTCCAAATGCAGCCTTTGTATCCTGATTTTTTGAACTCCACCATCGTCGGCGTTCACTTCAACATGTCCGTCAACGGCGAGGGGCAAATCATATTGGCTTATTTGATATGCCTTAGGAAGGTCAGGATAGAAGTAATGTTTCCGATGAAAGATCGTATGAGTGTTTATTTTGCAGCGCATCGCCAAGGCCGTCTTTATAGCAAGCATTATGGCCCTTTCGTTGATAACCGGAAGCGATCCGGGCAATCCTAAACAAACCGGACATACGTGGCTGTTGGGCTTTACGCCTATATAATCAGTCGAACATGAGCAAAACATCTTGGATTTAGTGGCCAATTGAACGTGTATTTCAAGTCCTATGACGGGAATAAACTTACTCACTTTCGATCGCCCCCTAAACTGATTACAGCTGGCCCTACAACTTTTTCAATAACTGAAGCTGTCTTTAATATGTCGCCTTCGCCGAACCTTTTCCCTACGAGCTGAACTCCAACCGGCAAGCCCGAGTGGCTAAAGGATATCTTCATGGACAAGCCAGGCAAACCGGCAAGATTTGCCGGTATCGTAAAAAGATCTGCCATGTAAGCCTTGACCGGGTCAGTAATTTTTTCTCCGCGCTTAAAGGGCAAAGTTGGCGTGGCGGGTGTAAGCAAGACGTCCGCCTCAGAAAATGCAGCATCGAACTCTCTTATTATCAGTTGCCTGACCTTTTGGGCCTGCAGGTAGTAGGCATCATATCTGCTAGAACCTAAAACGAAAGTACCGATGAGTATCCTTCGCTTCACCTCCGGTCCAAAGCCGGCACCACGGGTTTTGAGGTAAAGATCTTGCAAATCTTCTGCTTCCACAGAAAAACCGTATTGAACTCCATCGAAACGCGCTAAGTTCGAACTTGCCTCTGCCGGCGCTATCGTATAGTAACAGGGGAGGCCATATCGAGTCGATATAGGCAGCTTAACCTCAACTATGTTTGCGCCGGCATCCTGGCATATCCTCAAAGCCTGGGTTACCCCTCTTTTGATCTCTTCGTCTATTTCCATGGATTCGTAACCAGACAAATAGCCAACTTTAAAGCCCTTTAACGACTCCACATTTAAAAATTCCGAATAATTTGGCCTCTCTTTTCTAATGCAAGTCGCATCCCTTGCATCAACCTCTGAAATGACTTGTAGGGCCATAGCTAAATCGCTCAAATTTCTCGCAAAAGGACCAATCTGATCTAGCGATGAAGCAAAAGCGACCAGGCCATATCTGCTGACTAAACTATATGTGGGCTTTAACCCGTACACTCCGCAAAAAGCGGCCGGTTGCCTGATAGAACCACCTGTATCGCTTCCTAAAGATATCGGTGCATAACCTGCAGCCACTGATGCGGCGCTTCCGCCGGAACTTCCCCCCGGCACCCTGGATAAGTCCCAAGGATTAAGCGTCGGTCCAAAGGCCGAATACTCGGTAGAGCTTCCCATGGCAAATTCGTCCATGTTTGCCTTGCCTATAATGACAGCACCTGCACGCTCTAAACACTCAACTACGTGAGCACTGTATGGAGGTATCCAATTTTCGAGCATTCTGCTACCGCATGTTGTCCTGATACCATCGATCGTTATGTTGTCCTTTACGACGACAGGTACGCCAAACAGGGGGCCCATATCTTCGCCTCTGCCCAGGGCAGCATCGAGCATCCATGCCCTTGAGCGAGCCTCTTCGTACATTGGCGTTATCAAGGCATTTAAGTTTCTTTCATTTGCCTCTATATGTTCCAATACCGTCTCTATGACATCGGAAACGGTAAAGCTTCCCCTTTTGTATCCTGACGTCAGTTCAAAGGCCGATAGTTTCAAAAATTCGTTATTTTTCATCTCTGTCTTCCCTCACAATTCGCGGTACTTTAAAATAACCGTCCTCTGACTCCGGGGCCTGAGAGAGCACTTCACTATATCGATTCCATGTATGCACTTCATCGGCACGCCACGGCATGGGATCCATGTCCTCAAGCCTAAAGGGATTTATATCGCCGGTATCAAGCTCGCTTAACGTCTGGAGCTGATCTAGGATACTTTTAAACTGTAGGCCTATTTGCTTTGACTCCTCCTCGTTCAATTCAAGCATGGCCAATCGAGCCACACGTCTTATATCTTCCATCAATTCATTTGACATCATGTCCATAGGCTCAACCTCCCAGTCTATTTTTTCGACTTAGCTTCCTCGACCAATTTCCAGAATGTTTGTTCATCAACAATTTTAACACCTAGTTCTTGAGCTTTGACGAACTTGCTACCGGGGTTGCTGCCAACCACAACCATCGCTACGTTTCTGCTTACCGAACTGGTCGGGATAGCCCCCAAGCTTTTTGCAATCTCTTCGGCTTCGCTTCTCGAGGCCCTTTCAAGCTCTCCTGTAAAGACTATACGCCATCCTTCCCAGGGGCCATATGTCGGTTCTTCCTTTTCTTCGGCCATATTTATTCCAATTTTGGCAAGATCGTTTATGGTAGCTACATTTTTCTCGTCGCTAAAAAATGCAACTAAGGATGAAGCGATTTGAGGACCTATGCCGGGTATTTCGGAAAGTTCTTCTACACTCGCCCTCATTAGTCTATCCATGCTTTTAAATCTTTTTGCCAGTATCTCGGCAGTTCTAAGGCCAACATATCTGATGCCCAAGGCATAAATCAATCGGAACAGTGGCCTGTTTTTGGAATTGTTTATCGCATTGATTAAATTTTCAGCGGATTTGGGTCCCATTCTTTCCAGGGATATAAGATCTTCCTTGGTCAATTTATACAGATCGGCAAAACCAGCGACCAATTTTTTGTCAACAAGCTGCTCTACGATCTTCTCTCCTAAGCCCTTGATGTCCATGGCATCACGAGAGGCAAAATGTCTTATGGCTTCCTTTAACTGTGCAGGGCAAGACCTATTTGGACAGCGATGAGCTACCTCTCCCATTAGTCTCACAACTTCTGCCCCGCAAACGGGACAATTTTGCGGCATGGAAAACGGTATTTCGCGACCTGTCCTAGCGCTAAAATCCACTCGAACCACTTCGGGTATTATCTCCCCTGCCTTACGGACATAAACGAAGTCTCCGATTCGCACATCCAACCGTCTTATTTCATCTTCGTTATGCAGGCTTGCCCGTTGAACCAAGGTGCCAGAAAGCCTCACCGGTTCCAATATGGCAACAGGAGTAAGGACTCCCGTCCTTCCCACCGAAACTTCTATTCCCAAAAGCCGGGTCCTTTTTTCCTCTGCCGGGTATTTGAATGCAACCTGCCATCTGGGTGATTTGGCCGTGGTACCGAGAATATCATAGGTTAGCAGGTCGTCTACTTTAACTACAACTCCATCCGTCGCGTAGGAAAGGGTGTGTCTTTTATCTTGCCATTCATCAATATAACCTACCAACTCATCAAAGTTTTTGCATAGCCTCTCGTTTCCCTGGGTGGGAAACCCCTTTTCCCTAAGCCAGGTCAACGCTTGATACTGTGACGAAATATCATATATTTGCGGATTGACCACCTGATAAACAAACAAACGAAGCCTTCGTTTGGCGGTAACATTTGGGTCAAGTTGCCTTAAGCTACCCGCTGCCGCATTTCTAGGATTGGCGAAAAGCTGTTCTCCTTCCTCCTCGCGAGCCTTATTGAGTACGGCAAAATCTTCCTTTGTCATGTAAACTTCGCCCCTTACTTCCAACCTGCCCGGTATAGGCTCGCGCAGCCTCAAAGGCAAGCTTTTGATAGTCCGTAAGTTATCGGTCACATCTTCGCCAGTCCTGCCGTCTCCTCTCGTGGCTCCCAATACGAATCTGCCGTCTTCATACACAAGTGCAACGGCAACCCCGTCGATCTTTAACTCAGCTGTAAAATCTACTTCTCTTTCAAGTATTTTATAAACTCTATTTACAAAGTTCCGCAGCTCTTCTATGCTGAAAACATCATCCATGGAAAGCATAGGAACTTCATGGACTACCTTCCTAAACTCATCTCTTGGTCGTCCACCCACACGCTGAGTCGGGGAATCAGGAGTAACCAGCTCTGGAAAGCGCTTTTCAAGCTCCAAGAGTTGCCTATAGAGTGCATCGTATTCTTCGTCGGTTATTAAGGGCGAATCCAAGACGTAATAGTAATAGTCATATTTTTCTATCTCCCGTCTGAGCTCTTCGACCTTCCTTCTGGCTTCCTCAAGATCCACAGGCATCACTCCTTAGGACGCATGGTCGGGAACAGTATCACATCGCGAATGGAGCTTGAGTTCGTTAGAAACATCGTAAGCCTGTCAATTCCTATTCCCAGCCCTCCCGTAGGAGGCAATCCATGTTCAAGGGCTGTAATGAAATCTTCGTCGAAAGCATGGGCCTCCTCATCTCCTGCTTCCTTTTTCTTGAGCTGATCCAAGAAGCGTTCCCTCTGATCCAACGGATCGTTTAGTTCGCTGAAGGCATTGGCCACCTCGGCCCCACATATGAAAAGCTCAAATCTCCTGGTGAAATCAGGATTATCGGGGTCTCTTTTTGCAAGAGGAGATATCTCAACGGGATAGCCTAACACGAATGTGGGCTGTATGAGTTTTTCCTCCACGAAATTATCGAAAAACTCGGTCATAATTAAAAGCCGACTTTCGTTTCCCCTTATGTCTAAACCCCTTTCTTTTGCAAGCCGACGGGCATCTTCGTCAGTGATGCTCAAAAAATCGATGCCGCAGTGCTCTTTTACCAGGTCTACCATGGTAGCGCGCCTAAAGGGAGGTTCATAGTTTATGATATGCTCACCATAGGGAAGCTGTCTTCCTCCCATGGCATCGGCACAGGCGACGATTATTTCTTCGGTAAGGTTCATCATATCCTCGTAATTCGCATACGCCCAATATACCTCCATGGCCGTAAACTCGGGGTTGTGCATGGAATCTATGCCTTCGTTTCTGAAGTTCTTTCCAATTTCGTAGACACGTTCGTACATACCCACGATCAACCGCTTCAGGTAAAGCTCGGTAGCTATCCTAAGATATAGATTTATGCCCAAAGCATTGTGATATGTGATGAAAGGCCTTGCATTAGCCCCTCCGGCGATTGGAGACAAAATGGGCGTTTCGACCTCAAGCGTTCCGTGAGACTCCAATACCTCTCTAAATGTCTTTATTATTTTAGCCCGTTTCCTAAAGACATCCCTGACCTCGGGATTGGCAATCATATCTAAATAACGCTGCCTGTAGCGCACCTCGGTATCCTTTAGGCCATGCCACTTTTCAGGTAAAGGCCTTAAGGCCTTGCTTAACAATTTAAACTCAGTCACAAGTAAGGATAGTTCTCCCCTTTTGGTCCTAAAGGGGAGGCCTTCTATCCCAAGGAAATCTCCCGTATCAACCCACTTCTTGAACCATTCATACTTATCCTCTCCCAACGAGTCAAAGCTAAAATAAAGCTGCAGCCTGCCAGATTCGTCCTCTAGGTGTACAAAAGAGGCTTTGCCGTGTTTTCTTACGGACATAACCCGACCTGCAGTCCTTATAACCGCCTCTTTATCCAACTCATCGGGACCTAGGTGAGAGAAGTGCTCATGGACGAAAGATAATTTATGTTTTTTATCCCATCTATCGATCACATAAGGGTCAAACTTTGCTTCATTGCGAAGACGCTCGAGCTTTTCCACACGCTGCCTTTTTATTTCCATTTCAGGTGTAGTACGTTCATCGTTCACATTGTTCACGTTATCAGAATCCATTTATCATTTTCCTCCTTAAAATTGAAAGGTCAATTTTAATTCATCGACAAAGACATCATACAATTCCCGTGCCCTTGTAATGCTTCCTGCGTTTGCTAATGAAGAACGAATATAGGAAGCCCTCGGCACATTTTTAAAAATACATGATAAAAAGCGACGAAGCAAGGGCATGGCTATATTTTCTTGAATATCGCACAAATCTGCAAAGAAGCTCCGAAAAACATTTATCCTAAATTCAGGCGAGTCATCTGCAACATTCGAATATCCTAAGGACTTCAAGGTTTTTACTACAACAAAAGGATCCTTTAAGGCTCCTCTAGCGAGCAAGACGCCAACACAACCCATCTCAATATATTCAAGGACATCACTTACGGAAAAGACATCACCCGTTGCCGATATCATGTCCGGCATGGCCTGGGCAATTTCCTTGATGATCTTTCTGTCCGACTTACCATTATAACCCTGCGAAGGGGTTCTCGCGTGCAACGCAATGTTATCGGCACCTGAAGACGCTAACAGTTCGCACCAATTAATGACATCTGATAAGTCGTGACTTGGGATCCTTGTTTTTACCCAAACAGGCAAACCAAGGGTTTTGAGCTCTTTCACCATCTGAGATGCTAAATTAGGGCAATGTATTAAGGCGGCCCCTCCCCCTGAGGCCATAACCTTTTTCGACGGACAAGCCATATTTATGCCCAGGACATCGAAACTGTTTACCTTTAATGCCTCTCTAGCCCCCTTTAAAAGAACCTCAACGTCTCCAGAAAAAAGTTGCAGCACCAAAGGGCCCTCTTCGGGATGTTTGTACAGCGCATTATAAGCAACATAACTTTTGTCCGCGATGGCTCTGGCGGAGACCATCTCAGTATGAGCAAGCCCTACGCCAAGACGGAAAAACATCTTTCTTACAGGCCATAAAGTTATGTCCGCCATAGGGGCAAGCCACAGAGGATTACTTTGTGTTGCGCTCATATATGAGTCTCAACCCTTCCAACGTTAAGTTGGGATCAACAGTATTTATCCTGCTTGACCACCTTGCCACGATCTGGGCATGGCCTCCGGTCGCTATGACCTTGGGGTTCTCCCCCTGCTCCTGCGCCATACGATCAACCAAGCCGTCGATCAATCCAGCGTAACCAACGACTATCCCCGATCTCATCGATTCCGACGTGGATCTTCCGATAACTCTCTTAGGTGCATCTAACGCTACCAAGGGCAATTTCGCCGTTCTTCCAAATAATGCCTCAACGCTTGCTTGCAATCCCGGAGCTATAGCGCCACCAAGGTAAGCGCGGTCAGAGGTCACGTAATCCAGGGTAACGGCCGTACCAAAATCCACCACTATGACCGGACTTCCGTAATGATGAACGGCTGCAACAGCATTGACAAGCCTGTCGGCGCCAACTTCACTTGGCATCTCATACTTTACGTCAATCCCGAGGTTCATTTCATAGCTGACAACCATAGTGTCTAATCCAATATATTTCGATATTCCCTCGCGCCATGCCATTTCAAGAGGAGGAACAACACTCGATATTATTGAACCAGATATGGATTTCTGATCTATTTTGCTCATATGAAGCAGACCGGTAAGATAAATCCCCAGCTCGTCTTCGGTCCTTTTCTCTGAAGTAAGCCTCCAGTCGGCGACCAAGCAAGCCCCATCGAATATCCCAATGCAAGTATGCGTGTTGCCTATGTCCAAAACCAATAGCATCTTAACACCCTCCTCACATTAAGATAGTAACACACTATAACATATTAACCCGCAGATAGTAGCACAAAGACTTCTAAGATGATCTAATTCCAACTTTTTTGCCAGTATGATAAAAAATACAGCGAGGGAAATAAAGGGCCAATGCCAAGGATCGACGATGCTCATAGGCACAAAGGATGTTATCCAATTTAATATACATTCAAACATCAATATCAATTTTTCCACGATGCAAATAATTATCGCCCCCAGATTAAAAGGCAACAAGGAAACAGGAACAGTCAGTAAGACAGCCGAAAACAAAAGGGCAAAAACGGGGATCGCAAATATATTAGTTATCAGCCCGGCAATAGGCAATGTCTTAAATGTAGTAAGTACAATGCCTGCAGTTATGGTCCAGAGAAAAACACTTGAAAGCAACAATGAAAACCTCTTAGGAAATACATCCACGCACCCTATGGCTAAAGCCGAAAGCACTGATAACTTCCAACCCACATCCCATACGAACCAAGGTCTCCATAGGAGCAAGCAGACTGCTGCCAAGCTGACCGCCTGAATGGCCTTCATTGGACGCCCGATTAACTTTCCAATGAGGACAAATGCCACCATTATACCGGCACGCATTGCACTGGCGGTAAATCCCGTAAAAGCTAAATAAAGGAATAACAGGAACAGTGATATCTGAACCTTCCATTTCATTCGCCTTAAAGCCTGAAAGACAATACCGACAACCAATGCGACATGAAAGCCTGACACTGCAAGGAGGTGAGATGTACCCCATCTTGCATGTGCTCGAGCCAGATCAGGGTCTTTGACGCCAAATAACAAGGCCAGCAAATACCCCCGTATCCTTAACGGAAAGTTTAGCAATACCCATTTTCTTAAAAGCGATCGCCAACAATATATACTAAAATACTGTCCCCTATGAGACTTCAGCACCTGTAATCCTACCAAACGCCCCCTTACGCCCCTGGCCCTCCAGTACGTGTAAGGATTAAACCCGCTAGCTTTCTTTTCAAGCGGCAATACCGAAGCTTTTATATAAAGGCGATCTCCTTCCTTCAAAGCCAAGTTAGACGTTGCTTCAGCCAGATAATTGCCTTTGACTGTCTTTAATATCAAAGCCCTTTTGTTCCCCCAGGGCCTTTCGAAAACTACAACCGCCGTCTCCGTCAGCTTATGGGGCAATTTTGGCTCATCTGCCACTCTCCAGGTTGACCACAAGCTGCCAGATAATCCTATGAGGAAACATAAAATCAAGATGCCAAATCCCTCGTCTGCCCCATCGAAGGAACAGAAACCTAAGGATAACATCATTAACCCTGCCAAAAGACTGGCCAACCAAAACGGAAAACCCTTTGCAGCCAAAGGAATAGATATCACCAGAGAGGCTAGCAAGCACAAACCAGGGGCTTCATAAAACAATTTCATCGATATCCGACGGTAACGAAGGGCCTGATCTTTTCCATTTTCTTCGGGCCTATTCCCTTAACGTCTAACAATTCCTCTATGGAACGAAAACCCCCTTTTGTCTCTCTATATTCGATTATCGCCTGAGCTGTCTTCGGCCCCACGCCAGGAAGATTTTGTAAAGCTGCAACATCAGCTTTATTTAAATCCACAGTGGCTTCATGTGAAAGTGCATCATCGACGGGAGTAAAATTACCCTGCGAAACAGGCAAATTACTGACATCCTTACCGACAGAAACGGTTTCTCCAACTTCAGGCACGTGCACGTGGCATCCGTCGTTTAGTCTTGCCGCCAAGTTGACCGCCACGGAATCGGCTTTAGAGGTAAGTCCCCCCGCCCTTTCAACTAATTGGTAAACTCTTGTGTCCTTGGGCAACTTATATACCCCAGGATTGTTAACGGCACCGGTAATATACAGAACCCACTCCTCTTGGGCAGGACATATCTGTCCTTCGTTACTGATGCTATCCCTAATTGCAGATTCGGAACCTTCGAAAGGTAGAATTGTAATTTCCTCAGCACTAAATTTACTCCCTTTCGAACTTCCCAAAGAATATGCTGAAGCAAATCCTAAAGCGAAGACAAAAAACGACAACGCCACTATGAGCCATTTTAAATTTCTGCCTAGACAGTATTTTTTAAACTCTGGTTTCAAGGACATCGCTAAGATCCTTCGATGAAACTATTTCACCGTATAAATACCAATGGGATGCGTCTGTGATGCGCACCTTATATAGCTTGCCTAACATATCTTTTTCTCCGGGAATAAGAACTACCTTATCGGTAGGTGTCCTTCCCTGCAACATGGATTTTCCTTTAGGAGCATAGCCGTCAACCAATACCTCGACCACATTGCCAATCAAACTTAAATTCTTTTGTAAAGAAATGTCGTCTTGTAGCTCATTTACAATGGCAAGCCTTCTTTTTTTCTCTTCCTCAGGCACCTGGTCAGGCATAACGGCAGCAGGGGTACCTTTTCTCGGAGAGTAAGAAGCAGTATGAACCAAGTCAAACTGCATCCTTTTTAACATCTTCAAGGTATCGTTAAAGTCGTCTTCAGTCTCGCCCGGAAATCCAACTATCAGATCGCTAGTAATGGCAACATCGGGCACTGCTTCGCGAATGCGATTGACGATTTCCTCATAGCGTTCAACGGTATAACCTCGATTCATCTTCCTCAATATCCTATTGCTGCCAGATTGAATGGGCAGATTTATAGCAGGGCAGATTTTCGGTTCTGTAGCCATTACCTCTATCACGTCATCAGTGAAATCTTTAGGATGTGATGTAGTAAATCGCACCCTGAGCAGCCCGGGTATGCGCGATACATCTCTCAAGAGATCCGAGAACCTGTAACCGTCATCAAAATCCTTACCATAGGAATCGACATTTTGCCCCAGAAGCGTAACTTCAAGAACACCGCTTTCAACGAGCTCGTTTATTTCCTTAAGAATGTCGCTGGGGTGTCTGGAGACGAACCTCCCTCGCACGTAGGGCACGATGCAGTATGTACAAAAATTATCGCATCCATAAGCAATGGTGACAAATGCCTTAAAGGAATTGCTTCTAACTAGGGGCGCGACCTGTAAGTCCACCATTTCCCTTGAATCTTCGTCCAAATATGCTGTTGCTTTATGATTTAAGGCTTCCTCTAAGAGATCCGGAAGTCGTCCTATGTGCCTTGGCCCCACCACCGCTTTTACCTGAGGAAACTTCCGCAACAGCTCTGAACCCATATTTTGAGCCATACAGCCCACAACAGCCAGGATGGGCCTTCCTTTTGTCCTGTAAATTCGTCCGTAACGTCCTATCTCGCTTAGCACCTTTTGTTCGGCCTTTTCCCTGATACTGCAAGTTACCATGATAACGATATCGGCACATGACGGATCAGTCTCAAGCCAGCCTTTTTGAGTTAAAACAGTCCTAAGGCGATCTCCGTCATACTGATTCATTTGACAACCGTATATGTCCATGGCAAAACTCAAAGCCATATCTATTCTTCCCTCTTTCGTCGCTATGATCTTGTAGGTTAGATTTATTATAGCTTAGAAATTACTTTTAAACACACGGTAGGTCGATTGCTGCATAGCTGGAACGACACGACGAACTATACATGACAGGATTAACGAATTTTTCTTCCCCTCTGAATTTGTTCATTCTATTTATCAATCTAGCAATATGATTAATGTTCGCGTTATATATGCATCATATCTCGATTGACATTGGCGACAAATGTTGTAAAATTCTTAAAGCTGAAAGATAACATGACTTATACGATGAGGTTTCTTCGCAAGGAGGGAGCATTTGGCATGTCGACGCAAAGGATTCAACAGGATGATGTCATCTTAATGACAAAGGAAGGATATCAAAAATTACGTGCCGAACTGATAAAATTAAGAAGCGATGGCAGATCGGAGATATCAAAACAATTAGAGGAAGCAAGATCCTTTGGAGACTTGAGTGAAAACGCCGAATACCATGCAGCCAAAGAAGCTCAAGCCAAACTCGAGGCACGAATCCAGTTTTTGGAATCACAACTATCGAAAGCCAAGGTCATCGATAGCGATCAAATCGACACCAGCCAGGTAACGTTAGGCACGAAAGTAACTCTGAAGGATCTGGATTTAAATAAAGAATTTACATATGTGATTGTAAATTCGGAGGAAACTGATCCCAGTAATCACCGAATATCAGTATCAAGCCCGGTAGGACAGGCAATCATAGGCAAAGCCGTGGGCGATGAAGTAATAGCTAGGGCGCCTCGTGGAACAAGAAGACTTAAAATACTGCGCATCGAAATATAGCCGCACAGCTTAACATTATAGCATTAGACGTTTTGTATCGTCTGCTTTATAACATGTAATGGTGCTATGTAATATAGCGTGTTTATCTGTTAAAGGCAGTTGTTATTAGCTTAAAAACGAGATCTTCAAAGGACCACCCAATTGCTTTTGCCGCTTTCGGAACTAAGCTTGTAGCAGTTAAACCGGGAGCGGTATTTACCTCTAAAACATAGGGATTCCCATGCAAATCTAGACGGATATCAACCCTACTGTATTGCCTGCAACCTAAACTTATATGGGCCTTTATGGCAACATCTTGTACATTTAGCGCAACAGATTGATCAAGTGAAGCAGGAACAATATACTCACTTCCACCAGGAACGTATTTAGCTTTATAACTATAAATAGAATTTTTAGGTATTATTTCAATTATGGGAAAAGCCTTGGGTTTATCGTCATCCCAGACTGTTACCGCCAGTTCCTTGCCGAAGACATATCGCTCGACAAGGATAAGGTTATCATACTTAAATGCCAAACGCATTGCCGGTAATACATCATCTGTCTTGGTTATCGTGCTTACCCCAATAGTGCTCCCGCACCCCGATGGTTTGATGATCATCTTCTCATTGCCAATCGCATCGTAAAATTCCTTAATTTTTTGATAAGCCACATCAAAACCTTGGCATATGTCGACCTCTATTCCGTCAGGTACAGGTATTCCATTATGTCGAAACTTATATTTACTCAAGGCTTTATTCATAGCAAGCATACAGGCTTCTGACTTTGATCCCGTATACGGTACCCCGTAAAACTCAAGAAAAGCCTGTAACCTTCCGTCCTCTCCCCATCCACCATGAAGAGCAATAAATACAACGTCGAAATCGTCTTTATGTACCAAAGATATTACATCTCTCATGGTACATACCTGACCATCTATAACTTTAAATCCACAGTTTATAGCAGCACCAACAACAGCTTTCCCGCTTACGAGTGACACCTCTCGCTCCGGACTTTCGCCGCCATATAATACCAACACTCTGATGTCGCTCATTTTATGAATCCAACCTCTTGAGCGGGACTCGTTATAGTCTCTGTCTCTCCGCCGAAGGTTATCTTAGTCTCCGGGAATGCCTTGATAATAAGCCTAAGACCTATCCAATCATCCTCGTCATCCGAAGGATTCATGGGCCTTTCATCCCTATAGATCAATTCCCATGCATAACAGTGCTCATCGTAAACCAAGCTGCCAACTAACTCATCTAGATGTTCGTCCATAAAATCATAAGCAGTTCTAACAGCCACCTTCCATTTGTTTCCCAAGGGAATGCCTACTGTCTGGTAAATTTCACGCCTGTCGTCGTAATCATCCCAAGACATGGGCGAATTTCCCGTCGTCCATCGCTGCGCATAACTTATAACCATCGGAAAATCTCCAATCCTATAGCGCAATCCATAAACTGCATCTATTATTTCCTGACGTTTCAGCCTTTCCGCATCGTATTTGAAGTTTTGATATTGAGCCCATACGAATGGTGTAAAATTGTTATTCTTTTTATCGAACGGCTTAAACGAGCTTGACAAATTAAAGCAATAACCCCATCTATCGACAGAAGCTTCCTGTCCGCCACTAATCCCCATAGCTTCATAGTGACCCCAATACAGGGCGAGGCGAGATTTCATGTTCTGGATTACTTTTATTTCTGGCGTGAAAAACTCTACCTCTGGCGATCGCCACAAAACGCCTTTATAGGTCACTCCTGCTTCCTTTTCTATGGATACACTTTCAGCTTGAGACCAATGAATTCTACCGGAAAAGCCTTGATTATGATAATTTGCTCCCCAACCCGGTCGATAGCGCTTTTCGGCTTCATCGGAGTTATATGTGTAAGCGGCACTGGCAAACAGATCCCATTGATCGGTCAAATTGTACGAGCCTGATATCATCCACTCTTCATTCATGTCTGTCCAATAGGCTACGTGAGCATAAACCGAGAACCTGTCTTCCGTTATAACCGGGCCGTAGGCCATAACTCCTGTACCTTTATCTGAATCATCCTTGAATTGATACACAAAAGGTCCGCTTGATTTGCGTTCTTTCAAGCTGATCTCATAGTTAAATGGATAAGTATAAAGCAATTTGCCATCGAGATACACTTTTGGGCGTTTCAATACCACCTTATTGTCGGGGATTACCGTCATTTTGGTTGTATACAAGTTATAATGAGGTTTTGGAGCATCACAGGTAGTGTAATTTGCGTTTTCCCAAATGGCAATATGGGTATCCTCTTTAACTTTTTTCATATCATTCTTGCCTAGCCAACCTTTTTCTAAAGCTGCCTTAGGAGGCGCAACCCTAACTTCACCGCCATAAATATATATGGGACCCTCTTCTCCTGAGGCACTTTGCATCGTTCCTTCTTGGGTTATGAGGTTATACTCCAGCTTGCTCCCCCTTAACGTTCTGTCTCCCCATATAAGCACGACCTGTTCTTCTGCCTTGCCTTCGGCAAAGACCATAGAATTTTCCACCAAATACTCGACATATGGAGCGTTAAGCGTCATATCCTCTCGCCTAATCGTCACATTGCCTTCCGCTTGGGCACGACCTTCAGTTTCGAAATAAACTACCTTATCCGCCTCTAATGTAACATGCGAAGGTGAACTTTGGGCATACGTTACAGCACAAAAAAGAAGTAATAAGAATATAGTAAACAGAGACAAATAAATACCTTTTGCATACATTCCAGCGCAATGACGGGCCATAGATGCTTCTCCTTTTGCAAGAATCACAATTTTATACCTAACAAGACGAACCTACAGACTATTACTGACATCTAATTTAGTCTTTAGGCGTTCTGTATATAACCTTTGTTCCACCCGATAGATGCATATCGCCCGAAAGATGCACTTGTCCCATTTGGGACTCCAGTTCAATAGATTTCCCAAGGACGAGAATGCCATCATCGAAAAAGAAAAGTTTCTCATCCGGTTTCCATCGTACTTCCGGAGACTGCCAACGGAACTCTTCATCGTTGACCTTCGTAGTGCCTGTTGCCTGTTTTAAAGTAACTATTCCACCAGATATACTGGGCGTACTGCCTTTGACGGCTTTAACATTCCAAACTTTGCCATCTTCAGTTTCAATAGTAATGAACACATCTTCCAAGATATATTCGTCACTTGATTTTATACCCTTCTCGGCATCCAAAATATAAACACTGTTATTAATGATATTTTTATAATGAACTTTCTCTACCACGTACGTCACTTTTTCCTCATCAGTATCTACTCGAGATAAACGCAAATCTCTTATCAAAAAAGCAATGAAGACACTTATAAATAACGCTACAGATACAACAAGGTATTTGCGCCCCTTACCAGACAATGCGCCATCTTCTCCTCTCCTGAACCAAACCAACTACCTTGCTTCGTTCCGCCTTTACCAATAACAATTTTTGAACACCGCTTATTTTTGCTTTAGTTTCGTTGATCCAGATTATATTATAACCATCCTTAAAAGCCCATCGAATATTCGATTCCATGGCAATTGTTCTAAATTCTTCAACAGAATAGCGCTCTCTTGTGGTCGAGTCCAAAAGACTATACATGGTATCTAAATCACCATTTATCCAGCTTTCTACAAAAAGTTTAACCACTTCTTCCTTAGATAATGAAGTCTCTTGCTCCATATTCTGTAATAAAGTTTTAAGCTTTATATCTGTCTCGCTTTCGACATAATTTATTTCCTTAATTTTCGATAATGGATCAGGCGCCAGGGAAGGAAGAGACTTCTCCGATGGATTTGCTTCTGGATCAGGAGAGCTGTCAGGAGATTTAGCTGGTTCATTATGCTCCACTGGTGAAACGTCTTTTTTTTGCTCAGATGATGGTAATTTCACTATGGTCTCCTTAGGCCCCGAGGATTGTTTAGGTTCGGCATTAGCAGATGTCTCAGATTTAGTTGATGGCTTTTCTGTATCTTTTGTCGCTTGAGCAATCTTGATATCTTTATTTTGCAATTTACTTGAATCAAATGAAAAAAGCATCTCCTTCGGGGAAATGCCAGTCAATGTTACTGTAAAATCCTTAGAATTTGCCTTGGGGAAAAACACCAACCCCTGCAAGATACCGTTAATCGGTTCATCAAATTTACCGTCATAAGCTGATAAAGATATTTTCTTTCCATTTATCGACATGAAAAGATGTTCTGACAAAGGCTTTAAGTTCAATGGCTTTGTCCCGTAATTATAGATTGTCAAAAGAAATGGTTCACATTCTTTCATCCTCAAATCCTTGATAAAAGCCTGACGATAGGCTTCCCTTTCCTCTTTGCCAAGCCCCTGTCTGGAAGCTTCTATGGAAACCCAAGGGTCCACAATGTCATCCGGATAGTGAACGATCCATACCAGGCAATCAGTACCCCAATGAAAGGCAGTGTTGCTCTCAAGCTTACCCACAAGCTCCATTGATGGATCCTTTGCCTGCAACGGTAAACTATGCAGACAAAGGACACTCATCATGACTAAGCTTGCCAATTCCAGGAAAACTATTTTTTTGCCTTTCCTCAAAGATCAGTTCTCTCCTTCAGCGCTTTCGAGTCATCATCGAACGATGACTTAAACCATACTGAATCTACAGCTTATAGTCAATTACAGCAGAAATTCCAACACCCTGAACTCTCTTGAAACGCTCTAAAGGGTTAAGTGAGTCTATCGGTATCAATATTTCAATTCTAAAACGATCTTTGAACACTGCATCTATCCTCGCAACTGCTTTTGTCCTGTCGACGGCAGATTTCGGTCCCGCAACCTGGGCTGCACCGATTCGGGTGCCCTGTCCTGCAGAAACTATCGGCACGACTTTAGTCGTATCTTCTGATGCGACCCCTTTGTTAAAGGTTATAGTGTTTATAAAGTCGTTTAGAGGGTCAGCAATGGTTTCTACCAGGAATCCTCCACCTACTACACCTATTATGTCCGACATCTTCAAGGCGTAAGCCGAACCACCAAATGCTATTACTGCAAACAACACTAAAGCTATTACCGAAGCTTTTAATTTTTTCAATTAAATCCCTCCAAACATTCACAAAATTACCATATTCCCCCCTTATTGTTTCGGCGTCTTTTCAGACGACCCTTTGGGCGTATCTGTGCTACCTTTTTCCTCCTGCGCCGCAGGAACTTCAGATGGTCGAATTGCGCTTTGCAAAACCTCCGGTACGGAATAGGCCCGTACATGAGCCACATCTGCGGTCTCTAGGTAGAATGGAGTACCGGCAGGAACATCCTTGACATCGCCCTTGACCAACATCCCCCCAGCTAAACCCAGAGGCCCAAGCAGAACTGCTCCAAAAAAGCTTGCTCCCGCAGCTGCTACAACCGAATCGTCAGCTTTTGTGGCCTTTTCTGCCTCAGGACCTAGTGTAACAGGAATTTTATTTATCACGTCAAGAGGAACGATATGATCAAAAGCTATTTTAACTTCCGAAGGCCTTCCAAAGCTCCTGGGAGGTTTGACGCTTTCCACGTGACCCAACACACGGCTTCCAGAAGGAGCAACTAACGAGCTGTCTACCGCGAGGTCGCCCAACAGAGTAAGCTCTACTGCATCGCCCGCTTTGACCTCTTGAGGGGATAAGGAATACTTTAATGCTACTTTAAAAACCCTCTGCTTTGGAATTTCGATTTCTTTCCATGAGATGCCCTCCGGCAATATCATTCCAACAATGCGCTCAAGCCGCATTGCAAAGGGGCCATCAGTCTTAGGGCTACCTTCAAGAAGCTTCTCTAAAGCCTCCAGGCGATCTTTCAAATTACCTTCACCTATTTTCTGCGTCACGACCCACTCCGCCACGCCTAATTTGAATATGAAAGAAGGTTGTTCGGGGAGGCCGTTTTCCAGGAAATTCAAAAAAGCTTGCTGTCTTTCCGCTAAGCTGCCCGGCAATTCTCTTCCAAAATAAACTTTTTCTATTTCAGCCAAACGAGACATCAAACCACCGCTTTTGGGTTGACCGTAAGTCAATGTCTCTATATGAGACAGAATTTCGAAAGGAGGTTGATCCACAGTTTCTTCCCCAATTGCCATACTGCCCATCGAAGCAATTAACATTACTATAAAAGCAGCAACAAGTGTCCTCAATTTCATGGTCTCTTCTCCTTTCTCTTCGTGACTTACCCTTGGCAATTTTTCACGGCTGCTTCAATGAAGGATGCAAAAAGCGGATGAGGTCTTGTCGGACGAGACTTAAATTCGGGATGAAACTGTACTCCAACAAACCAAGGGTGATCCCTTAATTCAACTATTTCTACCAGATTTCTGTCAGGGCATACACCTGATACTATTAGGCCTTCCCTTTCCAAGCGATTTCTATAATCATTGTTAAACTCCCACCTGTGGCGATGCCTTTCGTAAACCATAGAAGACCTATAAACTCTATAGGCCAGCGTGTCTTTCTTTATCTCACAAGGATACGCACCCAGCCTCATACTTCCACCAACACTTGCTATTCCCCTTTGTTCTTCGAGCAAATGAATCACGGGGTTTGGAGTTCCGGGATCAAATTCGGAGCTATGAGCCGATACTATTGAGCACACATTCCTAGCAAACTCTATGACGGCAATTTGCATTCCCAGACATAAACCAAGGTAGGGAATCGAGTTTTCGCGGGCATATCGTGCTGCAGCTATTTTACCCTCAATCCCTCTTCTGCCGAATCCTCCAGGAACCAAGATAGCATTTACCCCTTTGAGCGCATCCACGCCTATCCGCTCTACTTCCTCGGCCTCAACGTAACGTATATGAACTTCAGCGTCATTGACAACTGCTGCATGACCTATGGCCTCTTTCACGGAAAGATATGCATCTTTATGACCAACATATTTACCCACCAAAGCCACTTCGATTTTCTTCAATGGCGATTTACTTCTTTGTAGATAAGTCGTCCACTCCTGCAGATCAGGTTCGTTTGTCTTTTCTAGATTAAGCATATCCATTACCATCGCATCGAAGTCTTGATTATGCAAGAGCAATGGTATCTCGTAAATATTATCAGCATCTATGGCCTCAACCACCGCTTTTTTCTTGACATTGCAAAACAATGCGATTTTATCTTTTAATTCATCGCCAAGCGGATGACTTGTTCTACATACTACTATGTCAGGTTGTATACCTATGCGTCTGAGCTCGTTAACGCTGTGTTGGGTAGGTTTCGTCTTCAACTCTCCCGCGGTGGGAATGAAAGGAACCAGAGTAACGTGACAGTACACTACATTCTCCCTGCCCACTCTATAGCCAAGTTGCCTTATGGCCTCCAAAAAAGGCTGTCCTTCTATGTCTCCAACTGTTCCCCCGATCTCTACCAATACGACGTCGTAACCTTCTCCAGCCTTTAAGATTCTCTCTTGTATTTCATTAGTAATGTGAGGAATAACTTGGACAGTGGCACCCAAGTATTTGCCTTCTCGTTCCTTTTTGATGACTGCAGAATAGATCTGACCTGTTGTAACATTGTTTTTAGCCGTAAGGGACTCATCTATAAAGCGTTCGTAATGTCCAAGATCAAGGTCAGTCTCTGCACCGTCGTCGGTCACAAAAACCTCGCCATGCTGATAAGGATTCATCGTGCCCGCATCAACATTGATATAAGGGTCCATCTTAATGGCCGTTACTCGATAACCTCTCCGTTTTAGCAATAGCCCCAAGGAAGCAGCTGTTATTCCTTTTCCAAGGGATGAGACAACTCCTCCGGTCACAAAGACAAATTTATTCATCTATTGGTCTACCTCCATTGTCTACCAAATTAGCACTCATCTAAAAAGGCCGAGGAGGCTCTTCTCTCGGCCAAGAATATCAAACAAACATTAAAATAGCATGGTCAAAATTGCTTATTTTACATTTTCTAAGTCCAAGCCAAATTCTTGCAAGGCACATAATTTAAACTTTTCCAAGGCATCATCTCCATTGGCCTCGATGTAAAGGCGTGCAACGTCTTCCGTCCCAGATAGACGAAGTAAGACCCATCCTTCATCACAAACTATCTTCAAACCATCATCTCTTCTCACTGACAAGACATTTCTGCCACAAAAGGTACTATCGTTCCAATTCTTTATTGCAGATACCAACTGTTCCTTCAGTTCATGGGTAATTTTGAAATCTATCCTGTCAGACACATACTTAGCACCTATCTTCTTGTATATACCATCGAGCAAAGACCTTAAGGGACGCCCGGTGTCACAAACAGCTTTAAGGACCAAGAGACATATCATTATCCCGTCTTTTTCCGGGATATGGCCAGCTATAGAAGCACCACCGGATTCTTCGGCGGCGAGCAAGACATTTTCCTTCAAGAGCAATTGTCCTAAATATTTAAAGCCAACAGGAGTCTCCCAAGATGGTTGTCCTGCGATCCTCGCGATCTCATCCAACATGTGAGTTGTGGCTACAGTCCTGGCTACTCCGCCCTTCTTGCCTGATTCCAAAAGATAATTATAGAGGATAGCTAAGATATAATTTGCCGGATAAAAGTCACCAGTCTCATCGACAATGCCAAAACGATCAGCATCGCCATCAGTAGAAAGTCCAAGCGTTTTTAATCTTCTGGCCTCCGATGCAAGGTTTTCTAAGGTTTCCTTTTTGGGTTCCGGACTTAATCCAGCAAAATCGGGCCTTAAATCCTCATTTATGGATAGCACCTCAAAGCCGCATTCCCTCAAGATCCTTGGCAGATACCTGCCACCTACACCATGTAAGGTATCTGTGACGACTATTCGGCCCTTCCCGTTTATTTCGACCAAAGATTTCACATGAGCAATGTAGTTCTCTGTGGGGTCAAATGTCCTAATATCCCCTTTCGCTAGCTCTATCTTTGCAGGAGCCTCAGGTATATGAGATTCAATTTCAGACGTGATGTCTGGAGTCGCCGGACCAGCATAAAATGGTATGAATTTAAGCCCCTGATATTCCGGCGGATTATGGCTAGCCGTGAACATGATGGCGCCTTTGACATTAAGATGTTTAACAGCAAAAGCACATACAGGGGTAGCAGTTGGACCTTTCAGCACAATTGGCTCCAATCCCATACCAGCCAAAACTTGACTTGAAACTTCTGCAAACCTTTCTCCCAAAAACCTACCATCGCGAGCCACCAAAACGACTGCTCCTGACCCAAATTTATCAAGGATATGTTTTCCGATCGCCCAACTGACCTTTTTGACGTTTTCTATGATGAAGTCATCGGCTATTATGCCACGCCATCCATCAGTTCCAAACTTGATCATTCAAACATCACCTCAGGTGTTTCAATGGGTTAACAGGCACATTGTTAACTCTGATCTCAAAGTGTAAATGAGATCCTGTAGCCCTACCCGTGGCACCCACTGCCGCAATGACCTGGCCGGAGCTAACTCTTTGTCCTTGCTTGACTAATATTTTGCTACAATGACCATACAATGTCTTATAGCCTCTTCCGTGATCGATGACCACTGTCTGCCCGTAACCGCCCATCCAACCGGTGTAAACTACAACACCGGAGGCAGCAGCAGCAATGCGAGTACCCCTTGGAGCACCTATATCCAATCCCGTATGTAAATCCTTGCGTCCAACAAAGGGATCTTTTCTGTATCCAAAGCGGCTGTTAATCCTGCCCCTCAACGGCCATCTAAAACCTGTAGAACTGCCCCGGTCACTGGCTTTAACAACGGTGCCAGAGCTTGCCGATGAAGAAGAAACAATTTCCTTAGCACCGGGCAAGAATATTTCGCTGCCTGCTATTAATGCCGTATCACTGCCTATTGAGTTAGCAGTCATTATGGCCTCTACGTAAATGCCATATTTATCTGCTATCTTTTTCAGTGTATCGCCTTTTGCGACCTTATAAAATATACCATCCTGATTGGGTATCCTAAGCTCTGTACCAGGCTTTAATACATCCGGGTTTTTTAAGTCATTACATCCAAAGAGCGTGTTTATATCAAGGTTAACCTTGTTTGCTATAGACCAAAGGCTATCTCCGTCTTGGACTACATAGGTGTATGTTTCTATTTTGGGCGCCCTTTTAGCCTCTTCCTCAGCCTTAGCGCGCCTCCTTAACAGTTCTTGCAGCACTACATCAACCTTATCTTTCGAGGTGGGAATCAAAAGCAAGTCGCCGATGTTCAATTTATGAATATTGCTTATCTGATTAGCTTTTGCAATATCCTCTATAGAAATACCGTATTCGGCATATCTTTTGGCAATAGTGGCTAACGTCTCTCCTTGTTGAACTTCGTGAACACGATAATCTGAAGTCACTTCCTGAAATTCTAGATCATCTCCGGCATCATTACCAGTCTCGGTACTTGAATCATCGTCAGTGAGGTATTCCTGCTTCAGCTTGTTTAATTTGTCTTCTACGCTCGATGCATCATCTTTGGTCTTTTTTCCACTGCCCAACGTAACTTCCTTAAAGGCAATAGCTCCAGAGCCATCAGGGAGAGGACCTATAGCGTCATAATCTCCCTTTTCAGGCATGAGCAAATCTGTTACATCAACGATTAGATAACCCGGAAGGCTGTACTCTTTTCCATCAAGCAAATCGTCCCACGCTTCGCCTTTCGATCTTTGCAGGGCAGCCGCGGTAATGAAAACCGTGGCGGAGAGCATTAACCCGATGAAAATGAAAAAATCAAATCTTTTTCTAAAGGAGTTGTTGCTCATATTTTTGCTCTTTGGCATCTCTTCCCCCCCTAAATCTAGGCCATGATACAGTACCGCAAACAAGAATAAAATTAACCTAAAACCGCGAAGAATGCAACCTTTAAATTTATACTTTAATTGTCATCAAAAACTCCTTATTGGATGACGTCTGTCGCAATTTCTCAAGTATTAGATTCAACACATCAGCTTCATCAAGGTTGGCTATTCTACGCCGTAACGTCCATATTTTCGTGAGTTCTTCCTCGCTCAAAAGAAGTTCTTCTCGTCGCGTGCCTGACTTTAGGATATCCATTGCCGGGAAGATCCTCTGTTCGGCTAATTTACGTGATAAATGTATTTCCATGTTGCCCGTACCCTTAAATTCTTCGTAGATTACGTCATCCATCCTGCTTCCGGTTTCAACCAGAGCCGTACCTACTATAGTAAGACTTCCACCTTCTTCGATGTTTCTGGCAGCCCCGAAAAATCTCTTTGGAAAATGTAAGGCTACCGGATCCATGCCTCCAGACAGGGTTCTACCGGATGGAGGCACAATTAAATTAGATGCCCTTGCTAAACGGGTAATAGAATCTAACAACAACACGACATCCCTATGCACCTCGACAAGGCGTTTCGCCTTCTCGATGGCCAGGTTTGCCACCCTTATATGTTCCTCAGCAGGTCTGTCAAAGGTAGAAGCAATTATCTCTCCATCAACAGAACGCTGCATATCAGTAACCTCTTCTGGCCTTTCGTCAATTAGAAGAACCATGAGGATGACCTCTGGATTGTTGATCGTAATGGCATTAGCTATGTCTTTAAGGAGAGTAGTCTTACCAGCCTTTGGAGGAGAAACTATCAAAGCCCTCTGACCTTTTCCCATGGGCGCAAAAAGATCAATAAGTCGCGTGGAAAGTATATCAGGACGAGTCTCGAGCTTCAGCCTCTCATTCGGAAAGATTGGTGTAAGACGCTCAAAATGAGGTCGCTGTCTTGCCATCTCGGGGTCGGAGAAATTTACCATCTCAACCCTTAACAGTGCATCGTAATGTTCCTGATCTTTCGGAGATCTGACTAAACCCCATACTACATCTCCGTTTCGCAAATCAAAGCGCCTGATCTGAGATGCAGATACATATATGTCATGGTCGCTCGGCAGCAATCCGGCAGGCCTCAAAAACCCATATCCTTCCGGTAATATCTCTAACGTCCCACCGCTAAAGCGCAATCCAAGCTTATCCGCTTGTCTTGCCAGGATGGCGACAACCAAGTCGTCTTTACGCCTAAGGGTCGTAACGGAAGGGACAGAAATCTCCTTAGCGATCTGTCGCAACTCTTGAATTGTCCCTTTCATCAACTCCCTGAAAGTGTATCTAGGGCGGGGAACTGGAGTAACCACCTCTTGATCTTCCTCAGTGGCTAATTTCTTCGTCTCATCTGTTGTTTGATCTTCTACAGTATTAGTACCCATGATGCTTAATATATACCTCCCAATCATCCAAAAACTTCTTGATGCCTATATCCGTTAAAGGATGGTTAAACATTTGTTCCAAAACCTTAAACGGAAGAGTGATTATGTGAGCTCCTGCAACGGCTGCTTCAAAAACATGACGTGGGTGCCTAATGCTTGCAGCTATAATTTCGGTATCGAACCCATGAATGGAGAAAAGTTTTGCTATGTCCCTTACCACTCCTATTCCATCCTCGCCTATGTCATCCAGACGACCAACAAAAGGGCTCACATATCTAGCTCCTGCTAATGCTGCTAACAACGCTTGCTGCGGAGAAAAGACAAGGGTAACATTAACGGGAATACCTTCGACCGCCAGCTTTTTTGTGGCTGACATGCCGTCTTTAGTCATTGGAATTTTTATTACTATATTTTTATCCAAGGAACTCAACAATCTGGCTTCCTTGACCATTCCATCGACATCTGTCGATATCACTTCGGCACTTACGGGGCCTTGCACCATTACCGCTATTTTCTTGACATGATCATGAAATGACTCTGCATTTTCCTTTGCTACCAAGGAAGGGTTCGTCGTGACTCCAGAAATTACTCCCCATTCTAAACCCTTTTTGATCTCAGAAATATTCGCTGTATCAAGGAAAAACTTCACCAATTATACCTCCCCGACCGTAAAAGAGATATTAGCTAACTGTTCCCCCATGCAAATTATCGAAAACTGGTACAATCCCTTTTTAAGCGGCGCCCCGTCATCACGCAAAAGATAAAATACCTTTTTGCCTTCTCCACTTAAATCTACTGTCTCGCTATGTATCAACTCACCCTCATAAAACCACTCGGCATACGTTTCAAAATAGCCCTTCCCCTGGTAAGCAAAAACAACACATACCTGTGTTATGCCATAAGGAAACTTTAGAGAATCAGAAACTGTCCCGACGGGAGTCAGGTTGCTATCTAAATCTTCACATACCACAATATCGGTAATTTTAGTCGCGCTACAAACCATTGTGCTGCGCACTGTAGCAACGAAGGAAGGAACCAAAATAAAAGCGACTATAAATATGATCGTCAAGGAGCTTTTAGCCGCATTACTCATAAATAAATACCACACCTTCCATCTTCTGGCAAGTATATATGCATGTTTTTGTATAAAATCACAATAAATTATTGGTGAATTTCAAGCAATGTAGCAATTCATCAGATCAAATATATAAACATCTACGCATTTTTTAGCGGAATAATGTGGTTTTAATGATACTACGACAAAAGCAATTTTGCAGCTATTTCCTACTGGTTATCTTGGGAATTCATAAAATACTTTGAATCGAACGCTTATCTCGTTTCATTATAGCGATTTTCTAGAGGATTCAACTTTCCGCCTGAAAGCTCATACCAATTGGAAGTTATACGCTCAAGAAAACTCGTGTCGTGGGAAGCGATGATTATGGCCTTATTGAGGTTCTGTAACAGCTGAACCAAATTTTGCCAGGCCTCTTCGTCAAGGCCACTTGACGGCTCATCCAGCAGTAGAAGTTCGGGATCCATAACAAGCACGGAAGCTAAGGCACCTAGGCGCTTCTGACCACCAGACAAGGTATAAGGCGGTTTATGCGCCAGATCTTCAATGCCCAACATATTTAAAACCTGATGTGCCTTATCTAAAGCATCAACTCTACTAAACCCCATATTCAAAGGGCCAAACAATACATCTTCGAGCAAGGTGGGGCAAAACAACTGATCTTCCGGGTCCTGAAAGAGAAAGCCAACTTTTTTGCGCAAATATCTTAGATCGTCTTTAGTCCAAATGACCTTTCCGTCAAGGATGATTTCACCCTTGATAGGACGTAACAATCCCATTATGACATGAAAAAAGGTCGTTTTCCCAGCGCCATTTTTCCCAACTATACATACTTTTTCTTGAGGGAATATCTTAAACGAAAGGTTTTTAAACACTTCATGACCGTTAGGATAAGCAAAACAAAGATCTTTTACCTCCAACAAGGGAATCATACAATTAAACACCCCAAAAATAGAGCGTAAAGCGTGGCCATCTTTAAGACATCAGAACGAGAATGTTGATGGTGATGCACAAAGAACGGATAAGAACCATTAAACCCCCTAAGAAGCATGGCGTTATAGACACGTTGGGATCTCATCATGCTTTTCACTAACAACATGCCAATCAGGTTGCCATAAGCACGCAATGCGGAGAGTCTGATAGAAGGCACAAACCCTCTCAACATCATATTATGATAAATTTTTACAGCTTCATCAGCCAGGACATGAATATACCTATAAGTAAAGTGGAGTAATACGACCAATTTGTGAGGAAAGTGAAGTTGATCCATGGCTTCCAAAATTTCTGGCATTGATGTGGTTTGCAGAAGAGCAATGAAAGCCATTATTGCAGCGTGAACGCGAATCGTAATAATCGCTGCCGTTCTTATTCCGTCCTCACAAAAGAAAGGGAGCGTCAGCCATAAAGTCAATATAAATCCATCTATAACGGCTAAGCGCTTCAATAAGACGGCCATGGGCACCCGAGATATTACAACTAAAATTACTGCATACGCTAGTAAGAAGATTTGTATCGTAAACGAATTTAGCAAGGCAACACAGATAGACATAAGCACGGCCAAAACCACTTTCAAAACAGCCGGAACACGGCTCATGAAACTGTCAGGAATTTTACCGTAATAATTGAGTTCTCGAACATCAATCATTCTTTCGAGACCTCCTTTCTTTGATCCAAAGGGAAACACCGACGAGGCCAAAGATATACCCAATTCCTCCGATAATTTCACTTAAATTTGACTTTGATAATTCTTTATGCAACTGCATTAATTCGCTACGTAGTGGTTCTAATTCGCTGCGAACGATCTCTCGTAATTCTGCGATCAGTTTATCTTCTTCATTATTATCGTGTATGCTCGATTGGACTAAAGCTGAGGCATCACCATTTATCGTAGTTTGCCCTAAATGCCCCATGCCAGCATTGACGGTCACCAAGATACCTTTACCTTCTAAACTGTCTACGTTCACACAAAATGCCCCTGACTCATCGGTAACTCCCTTGCCAACTACACGCTCATCTTGATCTTTCACCAGTACTTCGCAATTTTTTGCGGGAGATCCGTCATTGAAATATGCTTCCCCTACCACAGCGCTATCTTCTAGATATGCAAACACGTTTAATTTATGAGCATCAGCCACATGAGGTTGAGCTAAAGTCAAAGACATTAAAGCAATCATGATAATAAACAAGATTTTCGACACGCTTTTCATCTTTTGCATACCCCCAGAAATGACGAAGGCATCATCTTGTATAAATAGGTAATCACAAAAGCACCTACAAGAGATTCAATAACCACTATGGGTAAATGCGCGAGAAGTACTAACTTTGCCGTTATGATAAAGGCATCCCCGCTGAAGATAAGGGCCATGGCAGTAAAAATGCCGGCTAAAATAACGCCTGTACCACCTGCAATCGCACCACCAAGCCACGGCTGATTTGCTCTTTTGATAACATATCTGCCCAGATAACCTCCTATGACTCCAGAAAAAGCCATGGTACATATGTTCACGCCCAGGACCGTTATTCCCCCAAACTGAAACAATAGCACTTGCAACAACAAGGCCACGAAATAAGCGGGAAACAGTTGGACCCCGAGCAAAATCCCGCCTATACCGTTAAGTATGAGATGCACACTCACCGGGCCAACATTTATGTGGATCAACGATGCAACAAACAGCGCAGCAGAGACGATACCCACGCGAGGAATATCGTTCATCTCAATTTTCTTAAGACCTGCAGCTACCCCAATGGCAGCACCTACAGCTCCAACAACTAGAGGATATCCGGAAAGAACCCCCTCTGAAATATGCATTTACTTTCCCTTCTCGGTCTTTACCCAAAAAACTGCTCCAAGTTCCGTTGCTACATCCTTTTTCCCATCGGGAGACTTTCGCCTTTCCGGAGCTTCCGTCAAAGCCGCGAACCCCCACCAACCCTCCCAGGGCATAGCGTAGCTAAATATACCTTGTTCATCTGTGCGTAAGACCTGGGTTACATAAGCATCGGATGGAGCCTTTACCTTGAGATGTTCGTTATAATACTCTACTTCCACATCTGCATTTTTCAACGGTTTGCCATCCAAGAGAACTTTACCCTGAAATAAGTTGCCTGCCCACAGACCATACGGCCTGGTAAGCGGTACTATTTCCATCCTAAGACCGATAGGTTGATGCCAAGCGTCTTCCAATCCAAAGGCATTTACGACAGTCTTAGCGTAATGAAGAATGTATTTACCCTCAGCCGCTTCCCAGTAGGGAGCGGGCTCTACAAAAAATAGATGATCTCCGGGACGCTTCACCTTATATGTTGCTTGCCAAAAACTTACCCCCTTACCGGAGGCCTTTTTTTTCAAGGTATCGAGGAGGTTGATCTTTTCAGAGCGTATCACGACACCAAATTGACGAGGTTTTTCCATATTCATCAATTGTTGTTCGAAGGGATGGGCAAAACATAACTTTAGCTCTATATTTGAATTACCACCTTGAGACACAAGATTTTCGCTAGGCAGTATGACCTGAAAATGCGCCCAAATAGGCGAAGCCAAAACAGACATACAAAAAACAATTGCGATCATAAGACTTGCAACCTTGCTCGATAAATACTTCATCGAACTCCCTCCAATTAGTGTTACGATTGTTGCAATTAGTATTACTCAATGAAGAAGATCTGTCAAGGAAGTCTGACAAGGGTGATAAGATTATAATAAAAGCATCGCCAAATTATCGTAATAACAGTCAAGAAAGGAGATGAATAGCTGGCAATTTAACACCAGCGAAGACCATGAAAAAGATAGTATGCCTTTTAGGAAGCCCGAGGGTTAACGGAAATAGTGAACGGTTAGCTAAAGCATTTGCCAGTGGTGCCGAATCACAAGGCGCTAAGGTAAGGTTTTTAAGATTGCAAAACATGAACATTAAAGGATGCATTGACTGCAGACGGTGTTGGGAGAATGGCAAGCATTGCGTCATCAATGACGACATGGCTCAAATATATGAAGCAATCGATGAATGCAACGTAATCGTATTCGTCACGCCCGTGTATTGGTACAGTTGGAGTGCTCAAATTAAAGCAGTCTGGGATAGGATGTTGCCCTACATTTCCGAAAAGGCAAAATCCACCCTCAGAGATAAAGAGTGTGTATTGCTGGCAACAGCCGGGGACGTATACGAAAGTGCCTTTAACGGAGTTTTGGAATCGTTCGACAGATCGATCTCTCTTTTGGGGCTTAAGGAAAGGGGCAAATTATGTGCACATAACGTCTATGACATTGGAGATATCGAGCAAGGCGATTGGCTTGCCCGTGCAAAAGAACTGGGGGAAAATATAAATAAATAGCAATAATTGTGCATATGAAACTCATGCGCGTAATTATAGCTACATAATATACTCTTATAGATTTTACACCTGAGAGATCTCGGATTGGCTTGTTGTTTATGTTTGATTTTTAAGGGATAATCTTTAGGGCGGTACGTCAGTACATGACAGACCAAATTGGGAGGGATAAGTTTGTTCACCTTAAAAGAGTTTCTCAGATCGGAAGTGGTACCTGCATTAGGGTGTACAGAGCCCGGAGCTGTGGCTCTGGCCGTGGCCCGGGCAAGGGAAGAAATTGGTTCCGGTGAGATTAAAAAAGTTGATGTCTTGGTCAGCATAAATATTTACAAAAACGGTTACACCGTAGGGATTCCAGGTACTAATGGATTAAAGGGAAATATACTAGCCGCGGCTCTAGGAGCTGTCTGTGGAAATAGTAAATATGGTCTTCAAGTACTTAAATCTTGCAATGATGAATGTCTAAAGAAAGCATTACGCCTTATTGACGAGGGCCGCATAGAACTACACCCTGATTTTCAAAAAAGGGGTGTATACGTACAGGCAACGGTCACTACAGATGAACACGAATGCAAATGCATAATTGAGGACACTCACAGCAATATAACAAAAATTCTGCTTGATGGAAGGCTCATCCTCAATAAAAAGAAAAAATCCAGATCACATCAAAACGTCAGAGATACAAGCATTATCGACCAATTGAATACAACTACGTTCAAAGAATTAACTAAGCTGCTAGATGAGGTCGATAGTGCAGATATTGATTATATTTATGAAGGAATAAAAATGAACATGGATATATCCCTAGCAGGTTTAGACCCAAATCAAAACCTTGGTTTAGGTGTTGGAAGGACAATATTGAAACTTGCAAATGACAATGACGCTTCCAGTCTTCCCTATAAAATAAAAGCTTATACTGCAGCGGCCGCGGACGCTAGAATGTCAGGAGTTGGGTTACCCGTAATGAGCAGTGCAGGCAGTGGAAATCACGGCATAACAGCAATATTGCCTGTCTTCTTGGCTGCAGAGCATTACAATAAAACAAAGGAAGAAACCGCAAAAGCTGTGGCACTAAGTCATCTGACTACAAGCTTCCTAAAAAGCAGAATAGGGCGATTAAGCCCGATCTGCGGATGTACTGTAGCGGCTGGAGCTGGAGCAGCTGCCGGAATAACATATCTCTTATCGAAAGATATGACTAAAGTGGAAAAAGCGATAGAAATTCACCTCAGCAATCTCATGGGTATGATATGCGATGGTGCCAAAAGCACCTGTGCTCTCAAGGTCGGCACAGGTGCTTACGAAGCCTTTATGGCTGCAATCATAGCAATAGAAGAAAGCAAACTCGAGATGCCTCAAGGTATCCTGGGCGGTACATTGGAAGAAACGGTAGAAAACATCGCAGTGCTCAATAATAAAGGATTGGATAAAGTTGACACTATGATTGTAAAATTAATATCAGGATCATCGTGCTAGTATTAAATATACAGCCGTAAGTTTATGGAAAACTTACGGCTGTATATTGTTTGCTTATCTAAGCAACTTGCTACCCGGTTTTCCACCCTTTGTGATCTTGTCAAGTTCACTCAAAACCGCCGGCGAGGCTACATCAAGACGTGGTTTTTTCATTTCCTGAGATGCGAGCTCGCGAAGCTTTTGTTCATACTCTTCCATGCTTTTTCTTATGGTCGCAGCATCACCCTTCAGCCACACAAGGATGTTATCGGCTATCGCCTTGACCTCATCCTCCGTTAGCTCGTTTTGAGCAATTCCAACAGCCTTCATCAGCTTTCCCTGCTCTCTTACAGCATCAATTATGTCATCGTCTGTTATGATTCCCTTTTTGTAAAGAACCCGACCTAAAACATCGAACTTCGTCTTCATGCTTTCCTCGGACATGGCCACGCTATCTATTCGCGCCATCATCAAAGAGAGCATATCCTCCAAGGTCATCTGCATTGTCCTGGGTTGCATCATATATTACCCCCTTATGGCAAAATTTACCCCTATCATCAAATCACCTACGCTCCATAAAGCACGTGTATTTTAACAGAAAAACACTCAAGTTGAAACAAAAAAGTAAAAGGGACCCGATGGGTCCCTTTTTTGAGGAGGAGATAGGGTTTGGATACGGATTTTCGGGTTAATACCTTCATGACCGCACCCAGCAGGAGAGAGTCTAAACACCTATCGATATTTTGTCAAGTTGAAAAGATATATTCTATATATTCTCAATATTTTCACATATATCAACTTCTTGCTATACAATCAATTTATTGTATTGCAATAACCTCCATTTCCAGCATGGCTTCTTTCCTGGGCAAGCTACTTACTTCCACTAGAGATCTTGCCGGTTTATGGTCTCCAAAAAACTCCGAATATACTTTATTAATGGCCTGAAAATTAGCCATATCCGTCACAAAAACGGTAGTCTTTACAACCTTTGACACACTGGAACCCGCTGCTTCTAAGATAGCTGCGATGTTTTTTAAAACAGCTAAGGTTTGATCCTCCACCGGCCCATCCACGATCTGTCCGGTTGCGGGATCAAATGGAAGTTGACCCGACACAAATATAAATCCGTTTGCCTTTACCGCCTGAGAATATGGCCCTATGGCTTTTGGAGCCTTTTCGCTCGTTATATATTGCATCAATATCGCCTCCTGTACATTTTGTTTATAAGACCGAGGTATATTATCGCACCTGTGGCTCCATTTAAAAAGGATTGCAATCACCGGGAAACGTTTTTTATCTTTACAATTACAAGGTAACTTATTACAATATAATCAGTTACCTTGTAGGAGGTGACCCAAAAATGGGAAAGGCCATCGCAGAAATTACTGTAGTACCTATAGGCACAAGCAGTCCCAGTATAAGCTCCTATGTAGCAGAAGTAGAGAAAACATTGAGGGGGTTCAATCTCAACATACAATTGACCCCAATGAGCACCATCCTGGAAGGCGAGCTGGACGAAATCCTTAATGCAGTTAAAGCAGCTCATAATTGTCTTTTTGAAAAAGGGGCATCAAGGGTATCGACCACCCTTCGCATCGATGAAAGGCGAGATAAACATCTGACCATGGAAGGCAAGGTTAAAGCTGTTGAAGATAAGCTAAAAGTCTAACAAACTATATATGGCAACCCCCACCATAGTTGGTAGGGGTTGCCATATATCACCCCTTTATTTTTTTGAGCCAGAACGAACATCACTTACAATAGTTACTTCAGCATCTGGAGCATATTTGCAAAGTAACTCGCTAAGTAACCGTTCATCCTCTCGCTTGAATAAAATCTTCCATCCGGTAATTCCTTTCTCGAAAAAGACCATCACCAAAGCACCTTTATAGACAACAGTTGCAGCCTTGATTTCTTCCCAAGGAAGAACCTCTACGGAGGTGCCAAGAACGCCTCTAACCTCTCTTACCAGACCATTGGAAGAGACATATATTCTTTTCTTATATACGATTCCATAGAAGGCCACAACGGCTACTATGATCTTGTAAATTTCAAATGCAGAAAATGCTGAATAAATGCAATATATCCCAAATACAAGCAACACCACTTTCATTTTTAGCGAAGCCGAATAACTTGATTGCGATTCGATGATGGCCTCCATTAAAAATCTCTCCCCAACAATATACCTTAGACGTTTATAATGTCTTCATCAGTCTCCTTGCGCCAAAATATGAATTTCCCCATGGCCGTCAGAGCAATCGCAACAATAGGATTAAGGTAATTCAAAAAAGCATAGGGCAGATATTGAAATGTGGGAACACCCAATACTCCTGTGTGATACGCTCCGCATGTGTTCCATGGAACCAATACGGACGTGAGCGTGCCGCTGTCCTCCAATGTCCTTGAAAGCATCCTGGGATGCAGGCCTTTTTTGTCGAAGGCCGATTTAAACATCCTTCCCGGAAGGACTATTGCCACATACTGATCTGCCAAAAATATATTCGTAAAAATACATGCAAATATAACAGAGGTAATTAGGCCGGTCACGCTTTTCACATGGCGCAAAAGGGAATCCAGCAAAACTTCCAAGAACCCGCAGCGTTCCATGACACCGCCGAAGGAGAGTGCGCAAAATATCAACGATACAGTCCACATCATGGAATCAAGTCCGCCGCGTTTAAGCAAATCGCTTAACATCTGGCCGACTTCTTTAGCAAGTTCCGGGGAAACGTCAGTTATGCCCTTT
>Ga0134098_1000105_pt1 | contig 92823 bp, 85 predicted proteins | sample 9_3taG_FD_94456 | JGI IMG/M metagenome (GOLD analysis project Ga0134098, IMG submission 94456) | Switchgrass degrading microbial communities from high solid loading bioreactors in New Hampshire, USA - 9_31_10_142_A3 metaG | ecosystem: Engineered > Bioreactor > Semi-continuous > Anaerobic >... | reverse complement strand
TCTATCAGCCAAACATGCCATGAACTCATTAGCTTTCACGGCATAAACGCTTATTGTTATTGAGTGTCTGGCTGGCTGCTGTTTAACAACCGAGGCAATTTACACACTATTTTGGACTTGACTATCAAGATTAGGCATCTATATGAGGGTTAAATTATTAATATAAAATGGGCTTGTCCCTCTAGCCTCTTCATCATAATAGTAATCCATCTTTATAATGACTCATATACCTCCACATAAATGTTTTTCATATTGCTTTACATAAGTCAGAGAAATGGCCACTCCTTTTATTGCAAAATTTGAAAATTCGGCCTCTTAGACATCCTTTTTCTCATTAAGCTTATTATTTATTTAAATGCGTCATACTATCTTTTTTTATGGTTTTTATAAAATCAATAAACTTCATTACATCATAACCGTTTTTGTGCATTCTTTCATAAAGGTCATCATCATTAGTTACTAAAGTACATCCTTCATAAACGGCAGTATCTGCAATTGCAGCATCTTCAATATTGCTTTGATTTTGATTAAGTATTTTTTTGTAAACCTCACCTTTTCCAAGTCTAGCATAACCAAGATGAGCCCATCCTAAAACAAAAACTGATAATGGCACTAGACGTGCTCTTAAATCAGCCAACATTAAAAAATTTCTTTTTCTTATTTCTATTTTATGATCAGGTATTTCGCACAATTCATCTATTTGAATTGTAGTAATATAGTATTCATACCGTGTTATTGAATCACGAATTAATTCGATGAACTCTGGTAGTTTATCAAACACATTTGTATCAAACATTATTCTTTTCATATACAGAACACCCCCACCATAAATAATGGTCCCATATCTTTAACTTCAGAATGTACACTAATACCAGTATAAAATCCAGCTTTCATAGCATTTTCCCACATTATTATTTCATTTCTTCTCACGTTGTTATGACTTCCTTCTGGTCAAGCTTTTACCCTAAAACAAAGTTTGTGAAAACATATTTTATTGTTACCTTTCATTTATTTCAGACCAAATTTTAGAAAGTACTAATCCATAAACCCACCTTGTTCAATAATAATTAAAAATCTCTAGACGGGAAAGAGTTCTCACCACTGCTTTTTCAGCTCTTCATAAGCTCTTGGTAAAGCGGAATGGATAAGTTGATCCGGCAGTATAATGATGTCTCTATTATGTGCGATTATCTCATAATTCCACATAGCCGGATATACAACAACTTTTTTAAATTTTGCTCCATTTTGTAATACAATATAATCCTTATCTACCATAGATTTAGCCATTCCCTCTAGATCAAGCAGTTTTTTTAACGGATGGAATATCATCCACTGATATTCAATTGATAATGGAGGCGCCAATTCTCCCTTTTCTCCCCATAGGAGCAACTGCACAGCCGCTTTTCTGTCAAGAAGAGCTTCTACTCTTTGGTTCCAATAATGCTTTAAACAGTCGCGACAGGCTTCATCACAGTTGCATCCCTCTAGAAGTTTGCTAATTTCAGACAGTATATCGTTTAACCTCTTCTGGACACCTGACGAATAACCTGCACCACTTGAAAGACTGTCATATAAATATATGTCAACCCAGACATTATTTGCTCCATATCGGATTCTATAGCCTGACCTAATATCGTTAAATTCAATATCCATAACTCTGCTTACTGCGAGCGCGAATGCTTCGCTTAATGATATAGCTGCTCGCTTCAGCCATAATCTGCTCTGAATATCAATCAAGTTTGGATCAATTGAGAATTCCAATACAACCATATCCGTCAGGAAATGATGTCCAAGATAAACCTCTTCAGTAGATTGATGTCTGCATTTAGTTTTGACATATGGGTGCTTATACGGTCTGCCTATTTTTTCTGCATTTAAACTTTCATCTCCTGATACAACAGCACCACATTCTTTACAAATTTTAAAGGCTTTATCCTGTGGACCTTTATTGAGCACAATAATTGTTTCATTTGATCTTTCTGCAATTCTTATATTCATGTATTCTGTTTTTTTCATATCGTCTTGTTCGGGAGTTGTTGAGTAACACGGTTCCTCAGCAAATGAGTGTTCACTTTCGGCTTCAGATTCCTTTATGCTTTCGCCATTCAGTGGTGCAAATCCCCATGGTTTTAGCATTCTTACTTTAGACTTTACCTTTTCTTTTTGACAAAACGGACAATCACCATTATTTGGATAGTTTGTACCGAACCATCCACATGAGGAATCAGGACATTCATAAAGGTGTTTTATATAATTTTCATCATCAAAGTATGGTGCTGCCTGTTTTTCATAATATCCCGGTTTAAACTTTGAATTAAAACTATATATTCCTCCGACTTTATATGTTTTCTTGTTTATAACAAGCACTTTTCCTGGTGCATACTCGCTTATTGCAATATCTAGAGCTCTCTCTGGCTTTTGCTCTATTATTACACCATTATCTTTTTCAATATAAAAGCCAACAACATTTTTAGGAAAAGAATAAGTTGGCAATATGCCTTCCTCAAATAATGTATCAAGAACTGATTTTTTCTCTCCATTATCAGTAATGTACAATTCAGGTCTTTCTTTTACCAAATTTTCTATTCTATTAAGTTCCGTAATCAGCCATTTCTTGAAAGAATTCGCAACATAAATCTTATTTCTAGGTAAAAGTAGCAATTCTTCCGCTTCCTTTAATCTCCATACATCTAAATAACCTTTGAACTTTTCGTACAAGTCATTATAGAAATCCACAATCGCAAAATCATCTATACTTGTTCCACAACTCGACATAAAACTGTTAATCGCAACCATACTTATATGCCTTTTTAGTAATTTTTCATTTTCAACATCTATCCATGGTTTCCTCAACTTTCCAGCAATCATTTCTCTTGGATTATTAAAATAGTAGTTATCGTGCGGTCCATCCTGGGCATATGTAACAATTGTCGAAATAGATGTCCCCCTTCTTCCTGCACGACCGGCCCTTTGCTGATAGTTTTCTCTCATAGGTGGTACATTGCGCAGTCCTATGGAAGTTAGCGAACCGATATCAATACCTACTTCCATAGTGGTAGTACAACTCAATATATCAACAGGCATTTCATTATCTATCGGAATGTCCTGAAATAGCATTTCATATTTTTCAGTTGTCGACCACATTTCATTTCGTTGATCTTTGTGAGAAAGTTGTGCTGTATGTTCTTCGGTATTTATTGTCTTGATTGTATTTTTTCCATGTTCAGCGCTCAAAATAGATTCAATTATAGGTTTATTCCAGAATGCATATCTACCCAAATCGTCTTTCGTCATTTCATATATTTTTTCACTGCCACAGAAAGTACACCTTCCCCATAAGTTATACGCATAAACACCTGAACACTTGCGACATCTGTACCATATATGATCGTTATCATAACATAACTTTACTTTTTCAAGATTTAAATAATACCTATCGGTTCCTTCTCCTTTATGCAAATAGCTTTGCTTTAAGATCAAGTACATTGTCTTTATCTGCTCATCTGAGTATCCTTTCTCTTTCAAAATTTTTTCAATATGCTTTGTGAAGATATCACTTTCCTTAACTCCAAACCTCTCAAATTCCCTTTTTATTATTCCATTTCTTATTGAGTCAGATATTGTATGCCCTACTGCAAAAGAATCTTTTGCAATAGCAGTTGCCCAACATGAAAAGAGTACAGCTAATTCTTCTATAGAAATCTCTATACCGTTATCTTCCATATCAAAAAGGATATCTCTTAAATCGGCTTCATCGCTTGCTTCCATCCAGCATATTCCATAATCCGATTGAGCTCTATATTGATCACAAATAAGTTTTAACAACTGCTCATGATAAAGTCCTGGTTGCGGATTAAATTCACGAGATAATCTTTCATAGTCTGGCTGCCCGCCGCGTGATTTGTACCTTTCTAATATTTTGCTAATTTTAGTAATATGTTCTCTAAACTTATCTTTATCAGTACCATAGAAAAACTGTATGTTGTTTTCGTAAGCAACATCAAGAAACGCAGGATAGAGATATGGCTGGATAGCCGGTGTTTTTCGGTTTGCTTTAGCCCATTTCTGAAGTTTAATTACAGCCAATGTCACAGCCTGTCTTGATGCTTCATCATCGGCAGCACGTGTCATATCTTTAGCCAACACTGAGGCTCTTTGTCTGCTATCTGAAAATAGTAGTACCTTCCTCCCGCCATTCGGGAATTGTTTCAGTTTTTCTGGATCATGTATCGTTTCAGGCTGTGTTCTCAGTTGCTCTTTAACTATATGGAAAAAAGGCTCATTTCCCTTTGTTTTGAAATCCGAAAGGTTATAATATCTAAGAGTTCTTTCACATTTTGGGCATTCACTGAATGTCTGTTGATTAGGTTTATTTTCAAGTTGCTTAAAACAATGAGCTACTTTGATGAAACCTTTTTTATCTGCATTTTCGTCATCGTCATAGTATACAAAACCTGTTTGTGAATCTAACCATCCTATTTTTAAATATTTTGATGTTTTAATATGTTTATCTTTAGGAACAATATATAAATGTACCTCTTTGAAATGAATCAAGATTCAGGCAACTTCCGTACGCAAAATACTTTCTCATATTAGTTCTCCTCTACTTTTCAAGAATTCTCTCCAGTCTCCATCTGACACTAATATCCCGTTTTCTTTTGCAAACTTCTCATTATTGTAAAAGTACACCCAGCAAAGTATTTCTTCCCCGTCCTCCGTTATTACACTCTGTACATCTCTATTGTACAAATTGTTGCTTCTTCCTACGACATAACCTTCCAAGCTGTCCAGGGACTTTAAAAGTACCTCATCAACAGGTTCCATAACTTCACCTTTAGTTATGCCTTCTCCAGGAAGCAAACCGGGATATCCTTCAGGTAAGTGATAAAGCAGGCCTTTTGTCTTTGCTGGTGTAATGCGGGTTACCCGTCCTTCAAGATACCTTTTGTAATTCCAGAAATCTTTCAGCAGTGTTCCATAAACAAACACCTTATTAATAAAAGGCTTGTCATTTGGGTATTTAGTTTTGGGCGACATTTGTATCTTCCTTTCTTTCCTGTATGAATGAATATACTTTAGTAATGAGATAGAGGAAATGTAAATGCTTTAGATATAATTTACACCAATATTTAGGAAAAAGGAACAAGAAATATATAAGATATTTAAATATGTTCAGAATCAATGGCTATTTCCTGGCTGCTGCCGGTATCATTAGCCTCAAAATTAACATTTTCAACTAATTTAGATAGCTGCAGAATAAGGTTTTTTCCCACATCAGGTTTCGAAACCTGGATTCTTTCATTAAGGCCTGTTTCACTGGTAAAATTGATTTCCGAATAAAAAGCTATCGGAAGCCGGGGATTGTTTGAAAACCTCTTATCGGGCCCTCCGCTCTTATTCAGGTATTGCCAGGTATAATCCACAATTACGGCATCAGAAGGAACAGTCCCTCTTACAACAAAGTGCTGGTTCCGTTGAGAAATTTGAAGATTATTGTAGCTCACCGCTCCTACCCGCTTCCCTTCATATATCAGCACTTTATCCGGGAAGAAATATAGGAGCTGCTTTCCCACTGGAATGCACGGAATTTTCACATTCGTTTTCATGTACTTCGGAGTTGTGTATTTAACCGTAATAGGGGTTCTTTTGACAATTTTCCCTGCGCCAGCATGATATTTATAATCTTTTGTTTCTGCCTCAGAGCTTATATGCCATTTCGCCTTTGCGTTTATTATTTCATCAAAGGAATTATAAAACTCCTGAAGCTTTTCCTCGGTGTATTCGTCGATATCGTACAATAATACAACTGTTTTTCTCTTTTTGTCCATAAGGTTGTACACTAAAAAAGCAGCAATAATTGCAATAAAGATGCCGATAGGAGGCACAATAAAAGATAACAGGAAACAAAAAGGCCAGAAGTATCTTTTACGGTTCTTATCCGCTATTTCCTTCAATAATTCCTCGGACGAGGAATCAGTTATCTGTGCTACATCAGCGCTTTCTATATCAACAAACTCAAGATTGCTCTGGGTCTGTTCCACAAGTGTTTTGGGCTGGGATCCAATACTTTCCACAGGTGTTTCAGGCTGGGACTTTGTTCTCTTTGCAGTTTTGCCTTTGCTGCCAAGGGCTGCCCTGTAGTACAGCCCGTTTCTTCCCATGTGTACATAGTTGCCTCTCGGCCCGGTACCAATTCTAAACCCTTTCACGCCTACAGACATTCCAATACCGGACTTGGAAAGGTTGAACCTTAATCCGCCAAAGTTTATGGACTTTCTGAAATAAAACCCCACATCTTTCACTCCAAATGGTTATTATGCCCTGGTGAGATATTTATATTGAACTCAGGTTAATTATATACCAGTAACTATCATTTCACAATTAACTGTATTCTATCCTCCGTATCTATCCAGCCAGCTGTATAAACAGTTTAGCCGGCTGCTTTCCATTTTTCCAAAAAGCACAGAATGAGTGTGTATCATTCACCCTGGAGTTACTATAGCTGATTATTAATGATTCCCGGTTTCATAACACCATTTTGCAATCTCGGCAATCAAATCAAAGGGAATGGGTTTGTTATACGGAAATTGTATTGCGCCCTTGCTGGTTTTATATTCTGTCAACCGTTCAGCAAAATGCTCTATGGCCTTGTCGCCGGGATAAATCCCTATATGGTTCTTGTGGGCCGCGAAATGGATGATGTTTTTCTTACCCCGGTAAGTCGGCATGCTCCATGAAATGCACTCTTCCGCATCAGGAAGCGCCTTGCGAAGAGTTTCTCTTAACTTGTTCAGAAAAGGTCTGATATTATCAGGTTGTGCTTCGATATATGAATCAACTGTTCTTGCTATCTCGCCACAGGCGTGACGTTGATTTACAATTTTGAACTCACGGCCGCATTTTGGACATTTCCACATAATTCATCACTCATTCCTTTCCCTGATAAATATGTTAATTTTATGTTATCATAAAGAAAAGTTGTAATAAATATTTACTGTAATAAAAAGGAAATTACCGTAAAAAACAAGCGCCCTTATTCAAGGGCGCTCCTGTCGAAAAATTTATTCAGCCGTTTGTTAGACTTTCTCCACAGGTATCCATATCTCGCAGTAATAATCATCCGTATTCTCTCCGGGCGTATACATTTCAATGTTATAGTTTCCTGCGAGTTTATATTCCCTGCAGCTTGGCAGCCACTCGCTCCAGATCCTTGCGTTTACATTTTGCAATGATCCCGGCAGTTTGCCTTTCACCGGGAACACTGCCCATGTTCCGGCAGGGATAACCTTGGTTACAAAGCCATCAGGAACTTCGTTCCACGGCAGGTAGTTATCTGCAATCATATAATCGAATTCAGTACCACTGCTGTCAAAGCATACTCCGTACATTCCATGAACAATTTTGCTATCTTCGCTGTTAAGATGTTCTGTCCAGAACTTTGGAATCTCTTCTCTGGAAGTGTCCAAATCAAAGCTCCTTACCTTGCCCATAACCGTAAACTGCGCTTTTTCCACGATCTTATACTCCAGCATCGTACCACCCTCCAAAACCAATTTTAGTTTGAGCCGTGCAAATGATTTTAAGTTTGTATTCCTATGCCTGGCTGCTGAAGGAGGAATACCGTGAAACTTGGTGAATGCGCGGGTAAAACTGTCAGGAGAGTCATAACCATACTTTATGGCCACATCAATTACCTTGATATCTGACCTGGATAGTTCTTCTCCTGCGATGCTGAGCCTTCGGTTCCTGATATACTCTCCCACTGTGAAACCTGTCAGTATATTGAAGATTTTTTGGAAATAAAACGCTGAAATGCATGCTCTTTCAGCAATCTCCCGGATATCCAGTTCCTCTGTGAGGTTATCTTCAATATACTCAATAGCATTTTGAATACCTTCGATCCACCCAATCACTATATATACTCCTTCCTAACTATGGCTTATTGTAACATTCCAATTAAGGCAGTACCCGACTTTCTGTGCCATTTGTTGCAAGTTTTATTATCAAAACCATCTTTGTTTATCCAAATTACGGATTAAATCATTTGAGATATTATTCATTAACATCTAATACTCCAAAATTATGTCCTGATTAACGTATTTAAGTTGTTAAGTAATTTACCGTTTTTTACCCGCTGAAGGAATCATCAGCCCAACTGGGAAAAGTGTTTCTTTTTCTTGCCCTCCGTCTTTACTGCGGATTTCGGTGATGTAATCATAATCAATATTCATATTTTGAAGTTCCCGGACAATAATTTCATTCATTCCACACCAGTTATAACAGTTAAGTATGCTAAAATCAACATTCATAAGTAGGAATTCCCCGGCATGTACTCAATATCCGCTGTTTTTTCAATCGTGGTTTTTAAAGTTTCTATAAATAACCGGCAGCAAAGCCACGCTTGACACAGCAGCAAAGGCAATAATAAATTCATAAGGCCGTATGATAAAGCCAAGCAAATCGATCGAGTATATGCTTATGACGTTGTCAATATTAAACGTGTTTACGGGAATCAAATTATATAAATGGTATAACCAAAGGATATTATCAGATACGCTGACGAATCCGGGGATAACCGTAATTGCCGTCATAATGGCAAGTACCAGAAACGGTGACTTTAATTTCGATGACAGCAGCATCGTAAAAACGGATGACAACAAATTCCCGAACAAAACCAATACCGAGTACTTCAATGCCACCTGGCCCATGGTGTATGGCACCACCGACAACGGCGTATCAAGCTGAAACGGGGAATTTGCACCGTCCCATCCGTAAACCGTCATTACAGTAAAGTAAGATACAGATAAAAGCAAAATGCTTATTAATACAGTAAACGATATCCCCGTGAATATCTTGGCGCAAATAATTTTATTTTTACCATACCTGGCTGAGAAAACCAGGTTGTCCATTCCGTCAGTATATTCGCCTGCAAATAAGGGTGACAGGCAGATGAGGCAGATAAAGCATATTAACAAGGCAGTTGCTTGCATTTGTGAAAAGAACCGCTCATACCCGCCTGTATACGAATAAACAAACGGTGTTTTGACTTTCCTGCTCAGTTCAATAGAGCCGGCTTTTTCTTTAGCGCTCATCGTTGTATTTTCTATCTCTTTTTCAACCGCGCTTTGACGTATTTTATAGAAGTCATCCAGGCTTTCCCTGGGAATTGACGAAAGTTGCCATACACTACTCAAATTGTAGACTCTTCTTATAAGATGATATATTTCACTGTACGGACGAGCATACTTCTGATATTCATCAGTATCTGCATATATTCCTTCAGTAACCGGTATGTGGGAATATGCTTCTATTGCTTCCGCAAGTAAATCACTGTTTACTTCCCTGCCTGCAAGCCCTCTTCTGTATTCCCTGTCTTTTATCATGCCTTCATAATGGCTTTCAAATACTTCGCCATCTATGTAGTGGTTTCCCAATAAATTCCCCAAACTGCTTAAGGCAGCCAGTAAAACACCCAGCAACAATATAATGACAGTACTACGTTTCCTGAAAATTTTTTTGTATTCAAACCCAATCAAATCACAATAACTACTCACCCTTGCGAACCTCCTCATTGAAATAGTACAGGTACAGGTCCTCCAGCAATGCCGGTACAGCAACTGCATTTTCACACGGGGCCTTTTCCGCTACCAGACGCAAAAAGGTTTTGTCATTTTCCTCCCGTATATTTATAACCGGATAACCGGCCATCAGGTGCTCAGCCGTCTTGCAGTCTACCGTACATTCAAAGACCTTCCCTTCAATTTCACTGAGGATTTTCTCAAGGGGTCCTTCATGAATGATTTGTCCGTCTTTCATCAACAGAATCACGGAAGCAATATATTCGACATCCGAAACAATGTGGGTGGATAGTAGTACGATTTTGTCCTTACCCAGCCTGGAAATGAGGTTCCTGAAACGTATCCGCTCATTGGGATCCAGCCCAGCCGTGGGTTCATCCAGAACCAGGATTTCAGGGTCGTTCAGCAAAGCCTGGGCGATGCCCAACCTCTGTTTCATTCCACCTGAAAATGTCTTGATTTTCTTTTTCGCCACATCCGTAAGGGATACCAGTTCCAAAAGCTTTATGGCTTTTTCCTTTGCCCTGTGCCTGGTAAGACCTTTCAGGCTGGCTATATAAAGCATAAAATCATAGGCTGTAAATTCAGGATAATATCCGAATTCCTGCGGCAAATAACCTAATGAGTCCCTGTATTTTTCCTCGGTTACACTGATGCCGTTGAAATTTACCTCACCGCTTGTGGGTTTCAGCACTCCACATATCATCCGCATCAGTGTTGTCTTTCCTGAACCGTTTGCTCCCAGAAGGCCGTAAACGCCTTTCCTCAACCTCAACGAGACACGGTCAACGGCAATCTTGTTTTTAAATTGTTTTGTCACGCGGTCAACGACGAGTTCCACTGCAATTCCTCCATTTTTTTAATCAGTTTTACAATCTCTTTTACGCTTAGAAGAACCAATATAACTAACGACATGGCCCAGAACAGCCCATATCTTCCTGTATAATTCTCACTTATCTGCATTCTGAGCAAGGTATTCAGCATGCTGACAAAAACCGTGACACCTGCACAAACATACATTGTATCCCTGCTTTTTAAACGGTTGATGGCAAATATCGTCCCGTAGCAGGTCAGTAAATACGGTGTGAACAAATAAAGTCCCAACCTTATGAGTCCAAAGTTGGTTCTGCCTATGAATAAAAGCAGGATTCCTATAATAACTGCCAGATTGGTTACCCCTAATATACCCAACCTTATAATGGTGACCTCAAGAAGGTTGTATTTGCAGCTCATTTCAAGCTCATCCATTTTGTATGTGGCACTTCTTGCTATCTCGCCGATACTCACGAGGGAGATAAAAGGCAACACAGAGGACACAATCCATATGAACGAAGCCGGGGTTTTGGTAACGTATAAACCCAGGAAGGTGCCTATAAACAGTATGAAGGACAAAATCCAGACACGTTTTCTGATATATCCTGCCTGGGACCTGGCAAAATCCAGCCGGCTTGCCCTTGGATAGTCAAGTTGGCTCAGAAACTGTTCTTTTCTTTCGGGCAACGGAGCTTCAAAGGCTGATTTCAGTTGTTTTTTCAGTAAACTATTTCGCACTGGAAGTCCTCCTCTCTCAAACTGGTTTTAAGCAGGTTAAGGGCTTTGTTCAGCATGCGGTAAACCGAAAACCGGGATATATTCATGATACTTGCTATTTCATTGATGCTAAGTTCGTTTCCATACCTTAAGAGAAGCAACTCCTGCAGGTCAACGGGCAATGAAGCCACCGCCTGCTTTATGGCAAAATTGGTTTCAAAGGCGGAAACATAATCATTGCCTTGCACTTCTTCATTAAGGCTTTCCTCTCTGTTATTCTTTCTATAAAAATCAACAAATAGGTTTTTGGCTATGGTATAAAGGTATGCAAGAGGCTTCCCTCTGTTTATGTAAGACCTCTGACTGAAATATTTCAGGAAGGTTTCTTGGGTCAGGTCTTCCGCTATTTCTTTGTTATTTACTCTGAAATAACAATATTTGTATATTTTGTCGTACTGCTCCTGCAAGTTTAACATAGAGTACCCCCTTCCGTTATGTATAACGTACAAGAATGTGCAAATGTGCGGGGAAAAACTTGTATTTACTGAAATGCAACATAATTGGTAAGACAGGCCGGTTTCATTAGAATGTGTCCAGTCTTGTACTTTTCTATAATTTAGCTTGCTTGCTGCACCATAATTTTGCATTATAATTTTACATTATGAATTTATACGGAAACCGGTATTTACTTTTTCTCTGTATCAACTTTACTCGAAACATCAATTTTGTTCAAAGTATCAACCAGTATTTCTTCCCTTAGTTTCATCAACCAGTCTGAAAATTTTACGCTGTCAAAAGCATACGTTTTATTTAACTCATACTCAATTTCCGTCCATGTGCACAATGGCGATTCATTATGCTGAATCAGTGCTTCCAGCTTATCAAGAGCCTTATAAAACTTGGACTCTTTTGTTTCCTGTGCATTCATCTCATCAAAAAGTTCTGCCAGCCGGTTGGATATTTCATCCGGAAGTGTCTTGATCCACTGGGCTAACAAAACTTCCTCTCTTTCACAGTCTGTTTCCGTCTTTAAAAATGTCGGGATATCGCCTGTAAAGCACTCTCCCAAATCATGAATAAGGCACATGCCGATTACTTTGTCCATGTCTATCTCGGGAAACTCGTCCTTCAGCAAAAATGCCATTAATGCCGTTCGCCAGCTGTGTTCGGCAACGCTCTCAGTTCTTCCCTTTGTTGTGGTACAATGGCGAAGCGTATCCTTCAGACGTTCTGCTACATGCAGTATCTCTAGAAATTCCCTTGCATTCAAAATGATCAACCTTTCATTAATCAACTTCTGCTTCTTATTTATAAAATGACTGTTTTTTTTATGAAGTTCCTGATTTTTAGCTTTTTTAGGTTTTCTTTAAAAACTTCTCTTTGACAGTATGAATACATTTACCGCGAACAGCTTCTTATTTACCTTACATGATCAGGTTTTCTGCTTCATCGAATGGGTATAATAAAATATTCATGCTTCCAGTATCATTGATACTTTTAATATATTCTTTACGAACATTTTCAATAGCAAAATATGATATTGCTCAAAGCTTTGGCATGATATGAAATCCCTAATGATATAGGTAAAGCCTTATACAATATATCAGTAAGGCTCCTCGCCACCAACACAAAATCGGTATCGGGGAGCCTTGACCTGCCGTGTTGCAACTTCAACCAACTCTGTAATTATTTCTTTTCTTCATATATATCTCTTCCATATTTATATCTCTTCTTCGTATTTGTATTTCCTGAGAATCCTTCCGAACACAAGGCATACCATCATTCCCAGTAATCCAAGGATAAATATCAGCATTCCCGCTCCGGAACCTTTTCCTGAACCAAACATGGCAGCTGCCATGCTTTTCCCGGATACATTAGCCATGAAAGGCTCAAAGACTGCATCCACCATCCAGCCGCCCAGGAAACGGCCAATGGGTATTGTGAAAAACTGCAGCGAGTTCCGGTATGCATATACCCTGCCCTGCATCTCTGCCGGTATTGACGACCTTACGACAACATCCATGTTGGTAGACATCAAAGGAACGGGCAAATATCCCAGTATCTGGGCAATACACCACGTAACCGGCATTCTGGTGAGAGACATCAGGAAGTTGTCTGTAGTAAGCGAAAACAGCATCGTAAGTACAATGAAACGAATCCGGTCCCTTGGAGCCGGCAACACAGAGGCCAGCAAACTGCCGGAAAGCATGGCAATCTTTTTGCTCCATGCAGTATCCTCAAACCTTGCATGGAGCTAATGCGATGGCAAGAATCATGATACATCCCTTCCTTGTTCAGTCCGTAACTCATTTTTTTCATTATATGCTTATAACAGAAGATTTACAATAATGAAGCAGTTATTCAAATTTCAGCATGAGTGAATCACATACAGGCCTATATCCTATATTCTGATAAATACTGTTGGATGTAGGGTTCAGCAAATCGGTATATAACACGCACCTGGTATATCCTTTGTCCAACGCCATTTTACTTAGCTGGGCAACACAAGAAGTGGCATAACCCCTGTTTCTGAAATATGGCGGTGTGTATACAAATGCAACACCGATGACTGTCTGCAACTCCCTCGTATACCCAGCCATGGAAACGGGCAGGCCATCCACTTCCAAAACATACAGTTTCCTTCTGGATAACAGGTACCGGTATACGTCTCCGTCCTGTGGGATGTTCATTTCTGTTGCCCCGTAAGTTTTCGCCGCATAAAATGCCTCCACCCAATACGGGAAAAAATACATATCCGTTTCTTCCAGCAGGCGTACATTGCCAAACAGCTGTATATCAGGGTTTACTGAAGTCAGTTCATATATCCGCTGGTCCATGGTCACCTTATAGGTCAATCCTTTCCGGGCGGTGTATTCCCTAGCAAAACATTCTGCCAGGGTTTTTTCCGTGATAACACCGGGAATTTCAAAGCCTTCCAGTCCGTCTATCAGGCATTCCAGAGCTTCCGGGTCAATTATATTGTCCGTTGCATAGAGTGTGATATTGTGGGGCGGCGTCATAAGGGCTGTAAGACGTATTCCCTGCCCGTCAGAAACAGTTGCCATAAGCCAGTTTGCCGGATCACGCCAGCCTGTTTTGTCCTTGCCTTCATGCCCGATAATAATGTTGCCTAGAGGGATTATGTTTTGTGCCTCATGCCGCATAAAAATGTCATAGGTATCATTGTAGAACTCATGGATGTCCTTATACAGCCTGAATTGCATGTTATACACCCTTTCACTGAATGAGATAATATAAAAGCAAAAGCGCTGCCAGGAAGATCACATTGAGTATGGTGAACACCCCAAGGTAAGCCGTATTCCTCTTGCCTGCTGTTGTGCCGTAATATTTGAAGGAAATCAGGCTTGCCATGGACGCAATGATTGTTCCAAGTCCGCCCAGGTTGGTGCCTATAACCAATGCCAGGATGTTGCTGGTAAACCCGGAAAGGAGTATCGCCGCAGGGACATTGCTGATAACCTGGCTGGCAAGGATTGATGTAATGAGTTCATGACCGTTTATGATGTTCCGCAGCCAAAGATTAATTTCTGGTATACGCTTCATGTTGCCTATAAAAATGAATAAAAAGATGAAAGTAAGCAGTAAAGCGTAATCAGGTTTACCAAGTATCTTGCGGTCCATCAGGAAAACCACTGCGATAATTACTGCTCCGACTATATAGACAGAAATTATGTGGGCCACACTTGTCAGGGCAAACAGGAACAATAAAATATAAATAATGGTTTTCTCTTTTTCCTTGGTTGTAAAGGTATGATGCTGCTGCACCTGCACGGTGACGCCCCTCCTGTCCGTCAGGACCAGGCATGCAACCAGTAGCCCGGTAAATGAAAGCAAAGTATAAGGCAGCATCAGTAAAGTAAAGCTTTCCAGGCTTATTCCGCTTAAGGAGTACAAATACAAATTCTGCGGGTTTCCTATGGGTGTAAGCATACTGCCCAGATTGGCGGCGATGGTCTGCAGCACAATAATGCGAATCAGGTAGCTCTCCAGGCCGGCCATCGCAAGCACGTCAATGGTAAACGGCACAAAGGTGATAAGCGCCACATCGTTGGTGATAACCATGCTGAATCCGAAACACAGCATTACCAGTACTATTGCCAAACTTCGCACATTGCTGGCCTTTCCCAGCAACCAGCTTCCTATCCTTGAAAATACGCCTAAGTTTCGCAGCCCGGCCATTACTATCATGAGACTTAGCAGTATGGTTAATGTATGAAAATCTATGTAGCCTATGTATTCGCTGTCCGGCGGCACAACAGCCATTGATACAAGAGCCAGCATTAAAGCTATGCCTGCCACAGCTTCTTTCTTCAGGTAACTCAGGATTGATTTCATCAAGTTGTTACGCCTCGTTCCCAACAGTTGTTATCTTTTATCTTTATATGCATAGTCAAAATTGACAGGCGGAGCGGTTACTGAAATATAAACAAATTCAGTATCACCGTCATTTTGCAGCCCGTGGGTTTCATTTTCCGCAAACCTTACCACATCACCGGCTGTAAAATCTCTTTCAGCGCCGTCCGCTAAAAGGAGTTTCCCCTTGCCTTTTACCGCATACCATATTTGTTCGGACGAATTATGGATGTGTCTTGGCTGGCTTGCTCCAACGTCAAGATGGACTTCAGTTATGGTAACCCTTTTACTTGCCGAGTTTTCAGGATTCAAAATCTGTCTCGATACCACTCCGGGATTTATTAATTCCTTAATTTCACTGGCTTTTATAAACTCCACCATTACACCTCCATATCCGCGAATCCTTCATAAGAACAATTATGCCTGTCTATATAAACATTGCCGTTTTCCATTTGCAGGAAATCCGGCAAATATATAAATTAATGATATTATATTTAAATATTTAAACAGAAACAACAGTTTTTTACACAACAGGCAGTCTGAAAATTTTTCATGTCCGGGCATTTATAAAATGGAATTTAATTGACCTGAATCCAGAAAAAACATTATAATAATAGCATTATAATTTCTTTCGTAAACGTGCACGGTCGCGCAAAATACCGGCTATGAGGGTTTGTATACAACTAAGAATTATCATAAATAACAGTTATTTTTCTCCATAAAAGAGTTTACATTATAAAGGGGTTACATTCATGATTGCTGTTGTGGATTACGGTGTCGGAAACTTGTTTTCGTTAACGTCAAGCCTTAGCTTTCTGGGACTGGACTGCCAGGTGACAAATAAAAAGGAAGACCTGTTGGTGGCTGACAGAATAATCCTTCCCGGTGTAGGCGCTTTCGGCGACGCCATGGAAAAACTGAAGGAAACAGGGCTTGTGGACACACTGAAAGAACTGGCAAAAGAAAAACCATTTCTTGGCATATGCCTGGGCATGCAGCTTTTATTTGATAAAAGCTATGAACATGGTGAATATGAAGGATTGGGGCTGATTCCAGGCCAGGTTGTGCCCCTGGCGGAAGACATAGATCCTGGCCTGAAAATTCCGCACATGGGTTGGAACAAGCTTGAAATTGTAAGGGATGACCCCATATTCAAATATTTCAGCAATGGCGAATGGGTTTATTATGTGCACAGCTATTATGCCAAGTACTGTTCTGACGCCATCCTGGCCGTTTCCGAATATGATGTGAAGGTTACCGGGCTTGTGCGTTCCGGCCCGGTGTACGGTATGCAGTTTCATCCCGAAAAAAGCGGCGGTGCGGGCCTACGCCTGCTTAAAGCTTTTTCGGAAATATAAATACAGAAAAACAACAGTGAATGTTTCATTGATGCAATGCGTTGTAATGGCATGAAATCCTTTTGCATTGAAAAATCCATAATTTAAACGGTAAATAACCCTGAATTTCAAATTGGAGGACCTTGAATGATCAGCAAAAGAATAATACCCTGTCTCGACGTAAGAAACGGAAGAGTAGTCAAAGGCGTAAATTTTGAAGATATAAAGGATATGGCCGATCCTGTGGAAATGGCGCGCTATTATAACGAATCTGGCGCGGATGAGCTGGTCTTTTACGATATTACCGCAAGCCATGAGGGCAGGAAGCTCTTCACCGATATTTTGCGCGCCGTTGCTTCAGAAATTTTTATTCCTCTCACCGTCGGAGGAGGAATAAATTCACTGGAGGATTTCGATACGGTGCTAAAATGCGGGGCTGACAAGGTAAGCGTCAACAGCGGAGCCATAAAGGACCCCACCCTTATCAACAGGGCAGCAAAGCGCTATGGAAGCCAATGTGTTGTGCTAAGTATGGACGTTAAGCGCGTGAACGGTCAGTTTCGTGTTTTTGCCAACGGTGGCAGAATAGATACCGGAATTGACGCCCTTGAATGGGCAAAAAGAGGAGAAGACCTTGGAGCAGGAGAAATAGTCCTCAACTCCATTGATACGGACGGCGTCCGCGGAGGTTTTGACCTTCCAATGCTCCGAGCGATCGGAGAGATAGTCAAAATACCTTTAATAGCCAGCGGCGGCGCAGGCAAAATGGAAGATTTTTCAGAACTGTTCAAATATGACAGGATTGACGCAGGCCTGGCCGCAGGCGTATTTCATACAAAAAAGATAGATATAGGAGCACTCAAACAGTATCTTAATGACTGCGGCGTAAACGTCCGTATATAATGTACAATAGAGGTAGATGCGTCCGCCGGTGGCAATTGTTACAGCTTTCTTATTCTCTCCATGGCCTCAGTTACATTGCTTCTGTTCCCGAAGGCGGATAACCGGAAAAATCCTTCTCCGTTATTTCCAAAGCCCGCTCCCGGAGTTCCCACCACGCTGAAGTTCTGCAGGAGATGGTCAAAAAATTCCCAGGACGACATTTTGTTGGGGCATTCCAGCCAAATATAAGGCGAATTTTTGCCTCCGGTAAACCATATTCCAAGTTCGGTTAATGTCTCAGCAATAATACGGGCATTTTCGAGGTAATAGCTGATTTGCTCCGAAATCTGATTCATTCCTTCGTCAGTGAACACAGCCTCTGCACCTCTCTGCACTATGTAAGGCACACCGTTGAACTTGGTAGTCTGGCGCCTTAGCCACAGCTTGTTCAATGGCACATTGTCCCTTACCAGTTCCTGAGGTATAACAGTGTAACCACAGCGGGTACCGGTAAATCCCGCCATCTTGGATAAGGAGCAGAACTCAATGGCACATTTTTTGGCACCGGGAACCTGGTAAATACTCGTAGGAAGGCTCTTGTCACGGATAAATATTTCATAGGCGCTGTCAAACAGGATGACTGCCTGCCTCTCCAAAGCCCAGTCCACCCATGCCTGCAGCTGCTCTTTTGTGTAAACGGCACCTGTGGGATTATTGGGCGAACAGATATAAACAATATCCCCACCGGTATTCCTGTCAGGCAAAGGCAAAAAGTTGTTTTCTATATTTCCATCAACAAATACGATTTTCCGTCCGGCCATTATATTGGTATCCACATATACAGGATAGACCGGGTCCGGGATTATTACCGTATTATCCACATCAAAAATATCCAGGATGTTGCCTATATCGCTTTTTGCGCCATCACTTATGAACACTTCGTCTATATCAAGGGTAACTCCCTTTCGGGCATAGTATCCGCAAACGGCCTGCCTCAGGAAAGCGTAGCCCTGCTCCTCCCCATATCCTTTAAAGGTGTCCGGGTTTCCCATTTCAGATACGGCTTTGTGCATGGCGTCCACCACCGCCGGAACAAGAGGCAGCGTAACATCTCCTATCCCGAGCCTGATTACTTTTTTTTCAGGATGCTGCTGTTTGTATTCATTGACTTTTTTCCCAATCAGTGAAAATAGGTAGCTTTCTTTTAAGTTCAGGTAATTATGGTTTATCCTCATTACTAAACACCTTCCATATCAAAATATGAAATTTAAATGGAGAACAGTCCCTGTGTTTGGTTTACACATCCATGTTCAGGGCGGCTTTGAGAAGCCCCAGGAACAACGGATGAGGTTTGTTCGGCCGGCTCTTGAACTCAGGATGATACTGGACTCCTATAAAAAACCTGTTTTCCGGAATTTCAATGGCCTCAACCAGTTTGTTATCCGGCGATGTTCCGCAAATTTTCATGCCATGCCGGTCAAAAATTTCCCGGTAATCGTTGTTGAACTCATACCTGTGGCGGTGCCGTTCGCTTATCAGCTCTTTGCCGTATAAAGCTTGGAGTTTTGAACCTTTTTGCGTCTTGCAGGGGTATGCGCCCAGCCTCATAGTCCCGCCTTTCTGGGTAATGCCAAGCTGTTCCTCCATAAGGTTTATGACAGGGTGAAGGCAATCCTGCTTGAACTCTGAAGAATGGGCATCCTTCAGGCCGCATACGTTACGGGCAAATTCTATGACAGATATCTGCATGCCTAGGCAGATGCCAAGATAAGGGATATCGTTTTCCCTGGCAAACTGGCAGGCGGTGATCTTTCCTTCAATTCCCCTGTCACCAAATCCTCCGGGGACTATTATGCCGTCCACCCCGCTCAGTTTTTCTGCCACATTCTCCCTGGTGACAGTATCGCTTTCCACCCATTTGATCCTAACATTGGCGCCTGTATGGTATCCCGCGTGGTTCAGGCTCTCAATAATTGAAAGGTATGCATCGGGAAGTTTTACATACTTGCCCACAATGGCTATAACCACTTCTTTTGTGCGGTTTCTGATCTTTGCCACCATATCTTCCCATTCAGTCAAGTCCGGTTCCCTGGTATTAAGGTTAAGCTCCCGGCACACCACCTTGTCCAGGCCATTGCGATGTAGCATAAGAGGTGCCTCATAAAGGCATGACAGGGTGAGGTTTTCAATTACACAGTCAGGCTTGACATTACAGAACAGGGATATTTTTGCCTTTATATCATCGCTTAGGGGTTCATCGGCACGGGCAATGATTATATCAGGAGAAATTCCCATGGACCGTAATTCCTTGACTGAATGCTGAGTAGGTTTTGATTTGTGCTCATTGGAACATTTGAGGTACGGAACCAGGGTAACATGAATAAACAGGCAGTCCTCATGGCTTTTTGCCAGAGAAATCTGCCTTATGGCCTCCAGAAAAGGCTGACACTCAATGTCGCCCGTGGTACCGCCGATCTCGGTAATCAGCACATCACACCCGCTCTTTTCAGCGCCTTTATAGATAAAATCTATTATCTCGCTTGTAATATGCGGGATTACCTGGACAGTTTGTCCCAGATAGCCACCGGCACGTTCCCGGTTGAGTACATTCCAGTACACCATACCAGAAGTGAGGTTGGAAAACCTGGTCAAATCTTCGTCAATAAACCGCTCATAGTGCCCCAGATCCAGGTCGGTCTCGGCGCCGTCATCGGTTACGAAAACTTCGCCGTGCTGATACGGGCTCATTGTTCCGGGATCCACGTTCATATACGGATCCAGTTTCTGCGCGGCAACCTTAAGTCCCCTCTGCTTCAACAATCTTCCCAGGCTCGCGGCAGTAATGCCTTTTCCAAGCCCTGAAACCACTCCGCCAGTAATAAAGATAAATTTTGTCATATCTCTCCATTCCTTTTCTTCGCTTTAGAATTTCCACTGATGTTATTACGGTATTTGCATATAACAACAGATACCTTCTCTATTTATTATCCAGATACATCATCCTTATATATATACCTTATACAACCATATTTAACTAAATAAATTATAAATCTCAACTATACTTAAAAATCTTCACTTATACCTCAATTATACCTTCATACACTTTAACACAGTTGCCTGTCATTAGTACCCGGTCATCGGTGTAGTTTACCGTAAGGACGCCTCCGCGAAGGAGCACCCGGATGTCCTGTCCTTTGCTGCAGTAACCGTTCAAAACAGACGCAACGGCAGCTGCGCAGGCACCTGTGCCGCAAGCAAGGGTTTCACCGCTTCCCCGCTCCCATACGCGCATTTTTAAGGTATTCTCGTTTATTACCTGCACAAATTCCGTATTGACCCGGTCAGGGAATATTTCATTGTACTCAAAATGCGGACCCAGTTCAGTAAGGTCCAGGATGTCCACGTCATTGCAGAAAACCACGGCATGGGGATTTCCCATGGATACACAGGTTATGCCGTAAGTTTTGCCCATGACGGTCAACGGTGCGTTTATTATTTTATCCCCAGGCAGCAAAACAGGGATTTTTGACGGGTCAAGCTCTGCTTTCCCCATATCAACCGAAGCTGATATTACACACCCGTTTTCAGTGTAAAGTTCAAGGGTTTTAACGCCGCTTAAAGTCTCAATTTTCATAGTGTTCTTCCTGCAAATGCCGTTGTCATAGAGGTATTTGGCAACACAACGGATCGCATTGCCGCACATCCTGCCCTCGCTTCCGTCCGCGTTGAACATTCTCATTTTTGCGTCGGCAATGTCACTTCTGCATATTAACACCAGTCCGTCCCCGCCTATGCCAAAATGACGGTCGGATAAAGTAACAGCCAGCTTTCCGGGATTGATAAATTCCCAGTCAAGACAGTTGACATAAATATAGTCGTTCCCGCATCCGTGCATTTTCGTAAATTCAAGCATGATACGCCCATCCCTCATAGTGCTGCTCCCTGAAGACCCGGTATTTGTTAGACCGAACCGACATAACTGTTCCGTAGTTCTTCCGTCCTGATGCATAAGAGCTAACCTCCTTTATAAATGTATCAAATAAAAAGACCGTATCCTGCGGCCCTCCACAACCTTCGGGATGGAATTGTACCGAGAAGGCGGGTATATTGAGATATTTTATGCCTTCGCAGGTATTGTCATTAAGGTTTATGAAAGAAATCTCCGCCTTCGATTTCTCAATGCTTTCATTGGTTACATAGTATCCGTGGTTTTGGCTCGTTATATACAACCGTCCTGTTTTCAGATCCTTTACCGGCTGATTGGATCCCCTGTGTCCGTATTTTAGCTTCCTGGTTTCAAACCCGTGGGCAAGGGCCAGAAGCTGGTGCCCCAGGCATATCCCGAAAATGGGTATCTTGGTGCCGATAAGCTGCTTAAGGTTGCTTATTATTCCAGGATTGTCAGCCGGGTCTCCCGGTCCGTTGGAAAGCAGAATACCGTCCGGTTTCTGGTCAATTATGCTTTTTACCGTTGAGTCGTGAGGCATTATTACTACCTTACAGTCTCTTTTGACCAGTTCTCTCACCATATTTTCCTTGTAGCCGAAGTCCAAAAGCACAATTGTGTATTTCCCATCGGCGTTTAACGTTATTTTTTCCTTTATGGAAACATTTTCCACAGCATTTTTTACATTATATGCCTTGATTTTATCCAGGTCAACCTTTCCAGGATTCCTGGTAATAATGCCGTTCATTGTGCCATGCTCGCGCAGGGTTTTGGTAAGCTCCCTGGTGTCAATACCGTACAATCCCGGAATGCCATGCTCTTTTAGAAAGGTGTCAAAATCACCTTTGCTTCTGAAATTGGATGGAGTGCTGCAAACTTCCTTTGCGATACAACCGAATGCCGAAACAGTTCTGCTCTCGAAATCTTCAGGGATGACACCATAATTGCCGATCAGAGGATAGGTGTAAAGTATGATCTGCCCGTAATAGCTTTTATCGGTCATGGTTTCAAGGTATCCCGTCATGCCGGTTGTAAAGACAATTTCCCCTATAACCTCGCCTTCCGCTCCAAAAGAATATCCTTCGAATATTTTACCTGTCTCCAGCACCAAGAACGCTTTTTTTTGCATTTTTTCCCCACCTGGCTTGTAAGTTTCACTGTGTTGCGCAAAACTAATACTCATAAATCTTTAATATCTCCTCGGCTATCTTCCGTTTCGGCAGTCTCCTGTTCATGGACTGCTTTTCAATATACCTATGGGCTTCAGCTTCCGTCATGGAAAGATGCGAAATCAGGATACATTTTGCCCGGTCAACGACGCGCATGTCTTCTATTCTCTGAACCAGTTTCCTGTTTTCTTCCCGCAAATCCTTAACCCACCTGTTTGCCGCCGAAGCAAGCTTCAATGCGTTCCACAGCATGATTTTGCTGTTGGGTTTTGTTATGGTTATAACGCCATATTTGTCCACCTTGCTGGAGACCTCGTCGAATAAATCAGATTTGACGATCAGAATCACCTGGCTTAGGTTTTTTGCAGCGATGTCCCTGGCAAGGCCTATACCGGTCTCGTCAGGCAGGGGAGCATTTACAATACACACGTCAAAATCGTTTTCAATCAGAATCCGCCTGGCTTCACCGGCATAGGAAACCGAGGCGATGTCCGATACGGACGCTTTTTGCAGTATATTGGTAAGGTATTCAACACTTTTTGGCGTGTATGATATTATAAGCCCTCTGTCCATATCAATCCCAACCTTCACATCAAAATGCCATTTTGCTAAAATTTGTTAATTGTATGTGTACATCTGTTTGTAAGGATTCTTCGCGTTTGGTGTAAGCTTGTAAAACGGCCGGTCCAATATGTCATCTAAACTGAAACCAAACAGTCCGGAAAATTCATCCAGGTGTTCCTTTATGGAATTGATATCCTGTTCATCAGCCAGATTCATGCAAACCTGAGGCGGAAGATATTTCGGTTCCACCAGGCTTCTTATGAAAATCTGCCCGCCGTGCATGCCGGTGCCTGTAAAGTCCCCCACAGGGCAATCTTCCGTATTCATTCCCAAAACAATGATAATTCCGCCTGCCTGGTATTCGCCCAGGAAACTTCCTACGGTTCCTCCCACCACAATGACAGGTACTTTATCCTTGTACTCTTTCATATGGATGCCTGTGCGGTATCCGGCATCGCCTTTCACTAATATCTTCCCGCCGCGCATGGCGTATCCCAGCACATCACCTACATTTCCTTTTATGATGATTTTTCCGTCGTTCATTGTATCTCCCACAGCGTCCTGGGCATTGCCGTTGACAATTATGGTGGCACCGTTAAGATATGCACCCAGGGCATTACCCGGTGTGCCGTTGATGGTGATGGTCTTTGATGCAGCCCCGGCTCCGACGAAGCGTTCGCCGTAACAGCGGTTAATGATTATATCTTCACTGGTGTTGCGAACTATATCATTCAGTTTCCTGAAACCTAAATCATGCGCTGATAGTTTCATCTCTTACACCTCCCAGTTTTTCAGCCCTTATCTTCCTGCTGAAGGCCATTAGTCCGGGCATTTTGCAAACCAGTTCAAAATCCAGCGTGTCAAGGGGGGTTCTTTCCCTTATAAGCGAAGTGTAAATACCCGCTTTCTCTATATTGCCTATCAGTATAAAGCCGTTCAGCCTGTTGTCTGAATAGAACAGTTTTTTATAGTTGTTTTCGTCTTTTTCAATATATATCTCGCCTGCGTAAGTTCCTGCGGTCATTATATGCTTTCCCAACAGCCCGATGGAGTTCATGGGAAAAGCCTGGTCAAAGGTGAAATCTACCCCTGCCATGTTAAGTCCTGCGCATTCCCCCTGCATGTATGCGTTGGGAAGCAGGGCCATAACCTTCTGTTCCCCAGAGGAAATATCATGGCTTTCACAGCAGTCCCCCGCGGCATAAATATCCGGGATGGAAGTCCTGCATCTTTCGTCTATTACAATACCCCTGTTCGTTTTGCCTTCTATGTCCTTCAGCAAGGATATATTCGGCCGCACACCCACCGCCATTACCAGGATGTCAAAGGGTATCGCGGTACCGTCGTCCAGATATGCAGTATTATCCTCGATCCTGGCAATTTGCCTCTGCAGATGAAATTTGATATTGTGGCTTTCCAGGTGTTTCTTTATGATTTCCGAACCATCGTCATCCAGAATACTGGAAAGGACCCTTGGGGCCAGGTCGATACAGGTAATTTCCACGTTCTTTTTGCTGATGCCTTCGGCGCATTTAAGACCGATAAGTCCGGCACCGACTATCAGAACCTTTGCCTGTTTATTCGGGCAATTCCCGTCACACCCCGTTGCAGACTCCTCAATGGCTTTTTCCAGGGCTTTGGCATCGTCAAGGGTAGTGAAGGTAAATTTCTTTTCCACCTTATCCAACCCTTGAGTTGGAGGAATAAAAGGTGACGACCCGGTACAAAGCAGCAGCTTGTCATAACCTATTAGCGTCCCATCGTCAAGGATTACATGTTTGCTTTCAGGATCAATCTTTACTGCAGTTTTACCAAGCAGGAGTTCGCATTTATTGTCCGTGTAAAAATTATTGTCCCTGTATTTCATTTTTTCTTCGTCGGTTTTTCCCAACAACAGGTATGAGATAAGGGGCCTTGAATAAACATGGTGCTTTTCATTGCCGATGATTACAATACTGCCTTCCGTGTCATTCCTGCGGATTGCTTCCACGGCGCCAACTGCGGCTATGGAATTTCCAACAATCACATACTTCATCTTACACACCCCTCTCTTCGAACACTATCGCCCCGTTGGGACAGCCTGTGACGCATCTGGGTGTTCCCTCATAAGTCTTGATGCAAAGCTCGCATTTCTGTATGGCTCCATCCTCGGAAGGCTGTACCGCCCCGTAGGGGCAGGACAATATGCATGTATAACACCCTATACACCTGTTCCTGTCCACCTGGATAACACCGTCAATTCTTCTCAGCGCTCCCGTAATGCAGCCTTTCACGCAAAACGGCTCATCGCAGTGGCGGCATGATACAGCAAAACTTATGCCGCCCATTTCCTCAATCCTGATCCGAGGCCTGATTTTAACATCTTTCAGGGCTCTCGCCATATCCTTTTCATTGGTTGCCGCAAATGCGCAATAATACTCGCACAAGTGGCATCCCAGGCACCATTCTTCATTAACATACACGCGTTTCATTTTTTTAACCACCACCAGAATGCTAATTATTCCACGCCATGCCGGAAATTGGATTATTCTCCCGCATGCTTAATACCCAGTATCTCAAGTTCCTTTTCGTTCAAACCTACACCGCGGAGCATGAGCCGGTTGCCTTTCAGGGCTTCAATGGAGTTAATGCCCATGCCGCCCAACATTTCCTTGATTTCATGCTGCCATGCGGTCATAACATTCACAAGCCTCTTGTATCCCAGGTTGGGATTCAGGCGTTTTACAAGGTCTTCCCTCTGGGTGGCAATGCCCCAGTTGCACTTGCCGGTATGACAGCTCCGGCACAGATGGCACCCCAAAGATACAAGGGCCGCAGTCCCTATATATACACAGTCGGCCCCAAGGGCAACTGCCTTGACTACATCTGCGCTGGAACGAATGCCTCCGCCGACCACAATGGATACACTGTTGCGGATCCCCTCTTCACGGAGCCTTTTATCCACACTGGCAAGGGCCAGTTCAATGGGGATGCCCACATGATCCCTGATACGGGTGGGAGCCGCCCCCGTTCCGCCCCGGAAACCGTCAATGGCGATTATGTCGGCGCCACTTCGGGCAATGCCACTGGCAATGGCTGCCACGTTGTGAACAGCGGCAATCTTGACTATGACAGGTTTTGTGTAGCCGGTAGCTTCCTTCAGTGAATATACCAGCTGCCTTAAATCCTCAATGGAATAAATATCATGATGGGGAGCCGGAGAAATAGCATCGGTACCTTCAGGTATCATACGGGTCTTGGAGATGTCACCCACTATTTTTGCTCCGGGCAGGTGTCCGCCGATACCGGGCTTTGCGCCCTGCCCCATCTTAATCTCAATGGCGGCACCGCTTTCCAGGTATTTTTTGTGAACACCGAAACGTCCTGAAGCCACCTGGACGATGGTGTTTTTTCCGTATTTATATAGGTTCTCGTGCAGCCCGCCTTCGCCGGTGTTGTAGAGGATCCCCAGTTCTGATGCGGCTCTTGCCAGGCTCTCATGGGCATTGTAGCTTATGGAGCCGTAGCTCATGGCTGAAAACATAACAGGCATGGAAAGCATTATATGGGGCGGCAGGTTCTTCTTTATTCTGCCGTTTTCATCCCTTTCAATCCTGTCGGGTTTTGCCCCGAGGTAAACCTTTGTTTCCATTGGTTCCCTCAAAGGGTCAATGGAAGGGTTCGTTACCTGGGAAGCGTTGAGCAGTATCCTGTCGAAATATATGGGATATTTCTCAGGATTACCCATGCTGGAAAGCAAAACGCCTCCGCCTTCTGCCTGTTTGTATATCTCATTGATGGCTTTACCGCTCCAGTTGGCATTCTCCTTGAAAGTGTGGCCGCTTTTGACTATTTTCAGAGCCCGTGTCGGGCACAGGGACACACACCGGTGGCAGTTTACGCATTTGGAATCGTCCGATACCATCTTGTTGGCGTCACTTAAGTATTCATGGGCTTCATTTGCGCACTGCCTTTCACATACCCGGCAGACAATACAACGGTCATAATTTCGAACTATTTCATATTCCGGATAAATGTACTGAACAGCCATTATAGATTTCCTTTCTATCTAAAAAATTAATACTGCTAACTAAACTAATACTGCTAAATTAATACTGCCAATTCGCTTTTATTGCGTTTACTGCTCTTTTGCCTGAGCTGTTGTTGCTCTTTTATCTCGAAAACTTTCCTGGCTTCCGGTTCCAGAGTGACTATCACTCCTTCGCCGCCCCTGGGAGACCATACCCTGTCCAGGTCGTTCTGTATTACTCTGATAGCTGCTTCTTCGCTGGCCACATAAACCATGTCGTCCTTTTCACCCACTACCATGCTGCGAAGCTTCAGCCTGTCATTAAGGGCCATCAGGCCACCCTCAAAACCTACAATTATGGAGAAGGGACCGGTGATAAGCAGCGTGTCAAAAGCGCTTCTTAAGTATTCAAGCTCTTCCCTTTCCTCCATGGGCATCCTCTCGATGATAGACCAGAAGGGCGCTGCTATAACCGAGCAGATTTCCTTTAATGTAAGTCCTTTTCTTCTGTGCAGGTAATCTATAATATAGGTAATGACTTCGGTATCTGTTTGCAGCGTACATTTGTATCCATACATTTCAATGGTGCGGCGGTTGGCATCATATGAGGAGATTTCACCGTTGTGGACTACTGAGTAATCCAGTAGGGCAAATGGATGGGCGCCGCCCCACCATCCCGGGGTGTTCGTAGGGTACCTGCCGTGTCCTGTGAAACAATATCCCTCGTATTCCTCCAGGCGGTAAAACCTGCCTACATCTTCGGGATATCCCATCGCCTTGAACACTCCCATGTTCTTTCCGCTTGAAAAAACATACGCGCCGTCGATTGCCGTGTTTATCCTGAAAACACACCTTACCACAAACTCCCGCTCGTTAAGCTGGCTGTCTGCAAGTTTCGTCGGCAGGGGCGTCACAAAATACCTCCAGATCAACGGCTCATCTGTAATTTGAGGAACCTTCCTCGTTGGGATTTTTGAAAGGTTTATAATGTCGAAATGCTCTTCCAGGAACTTTTCGCAATCCTTCTTGGCCGTGTTGTTGTCATAAAATATATGGAAAGAGTAAAAATCCTTGTATTCCGGATAAATTCCGTAAGCAGCGAACCCACCGCCAAGACCATTGGAACGCTCATGCATAACAGACACGGAATCTATGATGAGCTGTCCGGAAAAGCGTTTGCCTGATTTGGAGATAATTCCTGATATAGCACATCCGGACACATTTCTGAACATTCCTTCCCTCATAACTCTTTCCCCCAGTCATTAAAAATTTAAATAAAAAAAGACGTTCATCACACAGTACACTGCCGCTTCTGGCGGCTCCAAGCCTCTACCGGCTTGTTCGCCGTGTACTATCTGATGAACGTCTTTGTTCATAAGCGTATGATACTACAATCCAAAATTTGTGTCAACACTTTTGTGAAAATTCTTTTATTAAGTATTGCAGATTTTTTCTGCCGCTGTTAATTTTGCTAGGCTTTTTTATATTTTCTGCAAGTTTCGTTTATGTAAGTTGCACATTTCGTAAAAAATTAGAAAAAAGGTATTGACATCGTTTCTTTTACATGCTAATCTTTTTTCAAACAGCAAAGGTGCTGTGGATATATGTATCCGCGGCACCTTTATTTTTTATTATTTTCGATGAGTTGTCTCGCAGCAGGAATAAAATTGCTGTAAGGAGGGAAAGAAAATGGGAAATGTAAATGGAAATGTTAATGTATCGGAGCTTTTCGGCAACATGGTATTTGGGGATGCTGTAATGAAAGAACGCCTTCCAAAAGATATTTACAATGCGCTGAGAAAAACCATTGCCAACGGTACTCACCTTGAATTGGATGTGGCCAATGTGGTGGCAACAGTCATGAAGGACTGGGCCATTGAAAAGGGTGCCACACATTTTACCCACTGGTTCCAGCCCATGACAGGGGTAACAGCTGAAAAACATGACAGTTTCATTGTGCCTGACGGCCGCGGCAAGGTTATCCTGGAGTTCTCAGGCAAATCCCTGGTAAAAGGTGAACCTGATGCGTCCAGCTTTCCTTCGGGAGGATTGCGCACCACTTTTGAAGCCAGAGGATATACTGCATGGGATCCTACTTCCTATGCTTTTGTAAAGGGCAACACGCTGTATATTCCCACAGCATTCTGCTCTTACGGCGGAGAAGCCCTGGACATGAAAACACCACTTCTTCGTTCCATGCAGGCCCTAAGCAAACAGGCGCTGAGGGTTTTGAAATTATTCGGCGTCAATGACGCAAAACGCGTGGTATCGTCAGTAGGACCTGAACAGGAATATTTCCTGATAGACAGGGACGTTTACCTAAAGAGGCCTGACCTTATATATTGCGGCAGAACGCTTTTCGGTGCAAGGCCGCCTAAGGGCCAGGAACTGGAAGACCATTACTTTGGCAGTATCAAGCAGCGTGTTTCAGATTTTATGCGTGAACTGAATGAAGAACTGTGGAAACTGGGAGTTTATGCAAAGACTGAGCATAACGAAGTGGCTCCTGCCCAGCATGAGCTCGCTCCCATTTATTCTGAGGCAAATATTGCGGCAGACCACAACCAGATTACTATGGAAATGATGAAAACCATTGCCGCAAAGCACAACCTGGCATGCCTCCTGCATGAAAAGCCATTTGCGGGAATAAACGGCAGCGGAAAGCATGTCAACTGGTCCATAGCTACTGACACCGGCATCAATTTGCTGGAACCCGGAGATACACCTTTTGAAAATGCCCAGTTCCTCCTGTTCCTGGTGGCAGTAATAAAGGCTGTGGATGATTACCAGGATCTGCTGCGCGTATCAGTGGCAAGCGCCGGGAACGACCACCGTCTTGGCGCCAATGAAGCACCTCCGGCCATTGTTTCAATCTTCCTGGGTGATGAACTGACAGAACTGCTCAACGCCATAGAAAACGACACACTGTATATTAACAAAGAACAAACCCTGATGGAAATCGGCGCTACAGTGCTCCCGCACTTCCCGAAGGATATAACGGACCGCAACCGTACTTCGCCTTTTGCCTTCACCGGCAACAAATTCGAATTCCGTATGGTTGGTTCGGCGTTTTCAATATCGGGTCCGATTACTATCCTCAATACTATTGTAGCCGATGTGCTGTCCCAGTTTGCTGACGAGCTTGAAAACAGCACAGATTTCAAGGCAGATTTGAGTAATCTTATTAAGAGGACCATAAAGAATCACAAGCGCATAATATTCAACGGCAACAACTATGACGCATCCTGGGTGAAAGAAGCAGAGCAGCGGGGACTGTGCAACTTCAAGACAACGCCCGAGGCCTTGCCGGCTCTTATTCATCCCAAGAATGTGGATATGTTTGTCCGCCATGGAGTATTCTCAAAGCATGAGCTGCATTCACGTTATGAAATCCTGCTGGAGAACTACTCAAAAACCATTAATATCGAAGCCCTTACAATGATTGACATGGTTAACAAGTATGTAATCCCTGCTGTGGTTGCATACCAGAAGGAGCTTGCTGAACTTATTCTCAGCAAGAAGTCTATAAGCCCTGAAATCGAAACTACTATGGAAGAAAACTTGCTGAATAAACTGGCCATGTTGTCAGTAAGCCTTGAAAAGCGGCTTAACAACCTGTCCGAACAGACCCTGGAAGTAAGGAAGTTAAGCGACAATCTGGCCGTAGCCGTGGCATACCGTGAGAAGGTATTCATGGCAATGAATGAGCTGAGGTTAGTCGTGGATGAGCTTGAAATGCTTGTAAGCAGCAAGCATTGGACAGTTCCGACATACTCGGAAATCCTGAACAGTGTATTATAAATAATTAGTATACAGCCTCACTCCCGAGACAATGGCAGACAAGGTTATGGTTCCCTTTTCCTTGTCTCCTTGTCTCCCCATGAAACAGTGAGACAGGGGGACAGTTCTCCTGTCTGAATATGTCAAGGAATGAGACGGTGTTTTTGACATATTCGCAGAATCAATCAAGACAGAGGAGCCGTCCTCTTGTCTCCTTTTAATTAAACGGTGGCGGATTGCAGGTAATTCCCCACATTGTGGACTTCGCTATGACAATATAGCGGATTAATGTTATGTGTCCTGCAAATCCTGTCTCCGTCTTTTTTTATAATGGGATAAGAGAGTAAAGCAAGTCAGGCACACGTTAACATTGAGAATGAGTTAAGAAAGTCTTGGTGTGCAGGTTCTCACAAAACGCGTAACTTACAAGGCGGCCGCAAGCTGTCGCCCTGGCAATGGAGGGCGATTAAGCCGGGCGGCATTTGGGGAGGTCCTGCACACTTAGATTTTCTTAATGAATGGACAGTTAACGAGTGAGAACGGTATCTTTTACAATCTGATTCAATTATGGTTAAAGACGTCAAGGCTTATGACGTCAAGGTCTTCCGGGTTCTTCTTCAGCATGAGGCATCCCAGCACAGCATATGCCGTATCAAGATTGGTAAGGCACAATATGGAACGCTCCACTGCTTTCCTTCTGATTTTGAAACCGTCCCGTCTCGAATCACGCCCTCGTGTGGCAGTATTTACAACCATATCAATTTTTCCCTGATCCAGAAGGTCCAAAACATTGGGTGAACCCTCGCTAATTTTTCTGACCACATTGGCGCAAATGTTATGTTCATTCAGGAAATGGGCCGTCTTGCCTGCCGCAAATATTTTATACCCAAGGCGGCTGAAACCGTCAGCCAGATTTATTATTCCGGGTTTATCTGTATCACGGACAGTAAACAATATGGACCCCTCCTCTTTCGGGAATTTAAAGCCTGCTCCTATAAGGCCTTTAAACGTCGCCTCACAAAGGTCTTTGGCAATTCCCAGAACTTCACCGGTAGATTTCATCTCAGGCCCTAAGCTGGTATCCACATTGTGCAGTTTGTCAAAGGAGAATACAGGAACCTTGACCGCCACATATTCACCTTCACGGTACAGGCCTGTTCCATAGGGAAAATCTGACAATTTCCTGCCCAGCATAATTCTGGTTGCAATTCTCACCATGGGTATTCCCGTCACCTTGCTTATGTAGGGTACGGTACGGCTGGACCTGGGGTTTACCTCAATAACATATACCTCATCGTTATATACCACATACTGTATGTTGACTATGCCGACCACATGCAGCGCTTTCGAAAGCCTTTCGATATAATCAACAATTTTCTCTTTTATCCTGGCAGACAAACTCTGGGGCGGATACATGGATATACTGTCCCCTGAATGGACTCCGGCCCTTTCCAGGTGCTCCATAATCCCGGGGATAAGTATGTTTTCCCCGTCGCTTATTGCGTCAACCTCAAGTTCCTTTCCCATCATATACTTGTCGATGAGTATGGGATATTCCTGTACCTCCATGTTGATGATTTCCATGAATTCCCTGATGTCATCATCATTATACGCTATTTCCATTCCTTTGCCGCCAAGAACGTAGGATGGCCTTACCAGCACGGGATAACCAATCCTGTTTGACGCTTTCAGGGCTTCCTCAAGGGTAAAAACGGTAGTACCCACAGGCCTTGGGATATTCAGAGCCTCCAGGATTTTATCAAACTTCTCCCTGTCTTCAGCGGCATCCACATACCTGGCTTCTGTTCCGAAAATGTTTATACCTGCATCGGCCAGCGGCTTGGTAAGCTTGACGGCGGTCTGTCCGCCGAACTGGGCTATTACGCCGTCCGGATCTTCCAATTCTATTATCTCTTCCACATCCTCAGGGGTAAGAGGTTCAAAATACAGTCTGTCTGATATGTCAAAATCAGTGGATACGGTTTCAGGGTTATTGTTTATAATTATGGCCTCGTATCCCTCTTCCTTAAGTCCCCACACCGAATGAACGGAGCAATAGTCAAATTCAATACCCTGCCCGATACGGATGGGCCCCGAGCCCAGGACCACGACTTTTTTATTTATAGAAGGCACAGATTCATTATATTCATCGTAGGTTGAGTAATAATAGGGAGTCTGGGCTTCAAACTCAGCGGCACAGGTATCCACCATCTTGTATGATGGCCTGATGCCGAACTCTTTGCGTTTAGCCTTGATTTCACGTTTATCTGTACCTATATATCTGGCTATTGTCTCATCCAAAAAGCCCATCTTTTTTGCCCTTAGCAGCGTTTCCCTGTCCAAATCCGCCAAGGTCAGGGTTTTCAGATGCTCTTCCATGCGGACTATGTTTTCAAACTTGTAAAGGTACCATCTGTCAATCTTAGTGATGTTATAGATATGGTCTATGGAAATGCCCCTCCGGATAGCTTCGGCAATGACAAGAAGCCTGTTGTCATCAACATTGTGCAGTTTCTCAACCAGGGCATTATCGTCAAGGCGTTTGAACAAAGGCGTCTCCAGGGTTTTTATATTAAGTTCCAGGGATCGCAGGGCTTTCATCATGGCACTTTCAAAGGAGCTGCTGATGGCCATTACTTCGCCCGTTGCCTTCATCTGGGTGCCCAAAGTGCGCTGGGCGTTGACAAATTTATCAAAAGGCCATTTGGGTATTTTTACGACACAGTAGTCCAGGGCAGGTTCAAAGCAGGCATATGTCTTGCCCGTTACCTCATTGACAATTTCGTCCAGGCTGTATCCTATAGCAATTTTGGTGGACACCTTGGCAATAGGATAACCGGTGGCCTTTGACGCCAGCGCGGAAGAACGGCTTACACGCGGATTAACCTCAATAACTGCATATTCAAAACTTTCAGGATGTAGGGCAAACTGAACATTGCAGCCTCCTTCAATTCCCAGGGCCGAAATTATCTTCAGTGCAGCTTTTCTCAGTAACTGGTATTCCTTGTCAGAAAGGGTCTGGGACGGTGCCACAACTATACTATCGCCGGTGTGAACCCCAATGGGGTCAACATTTTCCATACAACATACTGTAATGACATTGTCCCTGCCGTCTCTTATGACCTCATACTCTATCTCCTTCCACCCTGCAATGCATTTTTCAATGAGAATCTGGTGCACCCTGCTGTACCTTAAGCCATTGGCACCAATCTCCCTCAGGTCTGCTTCATTATATGCTATACCTCCCCCGGTACCGCCCAGGGTATATGCAGGCCTTACCACAACCGGGTAACCTATGACTAAGGCAAAGTCCAGGGCATCTTCCAGGTTGTTTACCACCTTGCTGGGAACACAAGGCTCGCCGATCCGTTCCATGGTTTCCTTGAAAGCCTGCCTGTCTTCCGCCATACGTATGGTTTCCGCGGCAGTACCCAGAAGCTTTACCCCATGCTTTTCCAGGAATCCCGATTCAGCAAGTTCCATGGCAAGGTTAAGTCCCGTCTGTCCGCCAAGGGTGGGAAGAATGCTGTCCGGTCTTTCCCTGATTATTATCTTCTTCAGCACATCAGGAATAAGAGGCTCAATATACACTTTATCCGCAATATTAGTGTCAGTCATTATGGTGGCAGGATTGCTGTTAACCAGTATTGTTTCTATGCCTTCACGTTTCAATGCCTGGCATGCCTGCGTCCCGGCGTAGTCAAACTCTGCCGCCTGGCCAATGATAATGGGCCCGGACCCTATAACCAAAACACGTTTTATATCCTGTCTTTTCGGCATCCTATACCTCCACTGCAAAAAAGGTAATAAAAAAGGCGCTTACCAGCACATTGGTACACACACCAATGAACTGATAAACACCTTTGTTTATCGTTAATTTAGTATAGCAACTTCCGGTTTTATTGTCAATATAACCTAGCTGCCATATGTCTTTAATATTTCCTCAGCAACTTTCCTTCGCGTCATCCGGTTATCCATTGCCTTCTTTTCAATAAATCTGTGCGCTTCGGCCTCAGAAAAGGAAAAGAGTGAGATCAGGACACACTTCGCCCTGTCAATAATCCTTATATCTTCAATCTTCTGCTGAAGTTTGGTATTTTCGCTTTCAATGGCTTTTATCTTTTTATGAGTGGCGATGGCCAGTTTCAGGGCATTCCAAAACAAAGACTTGCTTATGGGCTTTGCTATTGTAATAACCCCATAATCCTCAACTCTTTCTGAAATCTCATCATATAGTTCAGATTTTACAATTAAAATAACCACGCTGGTTCCCTTTGATGCAAAATTCAACGCAAGGTTTTCACCAAATTCATCAGGCAAGGGTGTGTTGACAATATATAAATCAAAGTCTTTCTCTATCAGCATCCGCCTTGCTTCCCCGCCGTTGGATATGGTGGTGATATCTGTAACCGACGCCTGGGCCAGCATCTCGGCCAAACTGTCAGCAAACTTCATTGAATGTGATACTATGAGAGCACTTTCCATTTAGCCTCACCTTTTATATGTCTCAGACTGTCAACGGGGTTTTTCTAAATTACTTTAAAATAATTCTCGAGAAAATATGCCTTTTTGTCAGCAGCCTTGTCAAAGGCCTGCAATTCAATGTGCTTTAAGCGTATAAAGCTTTCAAGAATCTGTTCATTGAGTACATTTTTAATAAAGTCTGAGGTTTCGGCAAGTTTCAATGCCTTTTCCAGGTTTTCAGGAAGGCTCGGCAGCCTGCCGGTTATATTTTCATCAGCCGCATAAAGGTCAGCATTTATGCTTTCAGGCAATGCCAGGTTATTTTCTATACCGTAAAAACCTGCGGAAATTATAAGCGCAAAGGCTAGATACGGATTTGCCGCAGGGTCCGGCGACCTTAATTCCATACGCATTCTTTCGCCAGTGTCAGCCGGAATGCGTATAAGCTGCGAGCGGTTGCTGTGAGACCAGGAGACGTATTTTGGCGCCTCAAATGCACCGAAACGGTCATAGGAATTGGGAATGGGGTTTAGGAATGCCGTCATTTCCGGTATTTTTTGAAGCACGCCTGCGACAAAGGATTCGGATATTTTTGAACGTTCCTTTTCACCAAGCTTAAACACGTTAAGCCCGTTCTGCATAAGGGATATATTTATATGAAGACCGCTTCCGCTTTTTTCAGGCAGCGGTTTGGGGGAAAAGGACGCAAACAGGCCATTTCTTCCGGCAATACTTTTTACCACTTGCTTGAATGTGACAAAGTTATCTGCGCTGTTTAGGGCATCAGAAAATTTAAAGTCAATTTCATTTTGCCCGGGACCCCGCTCATGATGGGATGTTTCAGGCCTGATTCCCATTTCTTCAAGGCAGATGCAAATTTCACGCCTGACGTTTTCGCCCTTGTCAAGTGGATAGACATCCAGGTATCCGCCGTTATCCAGGGGAATTGTGGTTGGTTCGCCTTTTTCGTCTGTTATGAACAGGTAAAATTCACACTCGGCGCCAATCATGCATGAATATCCTTTTTGCCTGGTCTGGTTAACAACGGATTTGAGGATTTCCCTTGTGTCCCCCCAGAAAATACTGCCGTCAGGGTTTCTTATGCTGCAGTAAAAACGGACTACCCTGCCCTGCTGGGGCCGCCATGGCAGAACAGAAAGCGTTCCCGCTTCAGGAACCAGCAGTAAATCGGATTTTGTTATATCTGTAAAGCCGCTTATGGCATGTGCGTCAAATGGGATACCGCGTTCAAACGCGCGGGGCAGTTCATCCGGCATTATTGATATATTCTTCAGCCTGCCAAACAAATCACAGAACGAAAGGCGGATAAATTTCACATCATTTTCCTTTATGAATTCCAAAACTTCATCAACTGTGGTCCTCATTCCTCAACCCTCCATAGTCTTAATAGTAATATTATATCAAAAGTACAAAGTTATGGGTATCCTGAGCCCCGCTTTCCTTTGCTTTTTCTGATGGTGCTAGGACAGGGATGAAGCGAGTTTTATACTTAAGACGACTGTGATATCAGTCTGCGCGTTGATTAGTGTTATCCATTGTTATATAATCAAAGCGGCAGTAATTGCCAACATTATTAACAGACTATGTGAAGCGGAAATACCTTTCCCCTGCTTCCAATGGAGGGAATTTCATGAGAACCCCAAGGAATCTGGTAAACCGTCCCCGTGCTTTATTGCTTTCGTTGCTGGCAATTCTCATTGTAGTGACAACACTGGTGCTCTTATCCAACCTTGATAATCATAGTCTTTCAGGCAATAACAATGCTGTCAATCAACAGGTAACAGGACAAGAGGATTTTGTTACAGCGGGGGATGAACAAGTAATTCTTGTACCCCCTCTTCTTACTCCGGATATGAGTACCGGTGTGGATGTTATTCCGGATTATGTTGATGATGAAGTCCTGGTCTTCCATGGATATTTTGGCTTGTTTATTTACGACCTGAAAGAAGAAAAAATTATTTTTGCCGCAGACCTGGAAAAAGCTGTCGGTACGACAAATATCCAGGGAGACAATGGAGCTGCTGTAAGGGTCAGTGCTGACGGGAAAACGGTTCAGCTTTACAGTTACTCTATCAATGGAGAATCTGATATGGCCTACTTTATTGATACCCATACCGGAGAGTACACTTATGAAGAAAACTCACCTGTTTTTCCCGCTTACTCTTTGCCTGCCGGGATGTATGACCTGTTTTCAGGTGTTACACTGGGTGAACTTACCTGCAACTACGGCAACAAGAGCAGGCTGATTTTTGCCAACTGGAATTGGGCAGATTAATAGTCATGGGTATACAACGAATTGTCAGCCACTGATGTTTTTATTTATATGTTTCCATTTGTTCGCGGGCAGCTTTCATCCTGAGCCTGGAGTCAGTTTTAAGGTCCGTGGTAACCGGGTATATGGGTTTTCCTATATTAAGCCTCATAACCGGTTTCCTTCGTATTAATTTCATCAATCCTTTCGGAGGTGCAAAGGTGATTAACATAGGAACGATCGGCACCTGAGCCTTTGCCGCCAGGTGAAATGCTCCTTTTTTAAAGTCACGCAAGTTTGAATCATAAGGTTTCAGTTCCCCTTCCGGGAAAAAATGCACGATGTAGTTGTTTATCAAGAGAAACTCCAGTTCCTCAAAAAACGTTTTCAATCCGGTTATATTATCCGGAATACAAAATCCGCCAAGGACACGTACAAGAGTACCCGGCCAGAGAGTTTTTATATTCTTGGGGATAGTGGGAAAAATAACTCTGCGTGGAAAAAATGCCAATCCAATGAGGGCACTGTCAAGCATGTGTACATGATTACATACCGTAAGTGCCCTTTTCAGGCCGCGAAGATTCTTCCTGCCCTGTACCTTGACCCCCAGAACAAAGCGTGTGTAGAAGAGCAAAATGGGATAAGCTATGAGCATCTGGAATATACGCGTAAAAAGCTTGAATAAAATGCTGCGGTTGTATTCGTTTATATCTTTTGAAGAAACGGATGAATATACCTGTTCCATTTTTCTTACACTACGTTCCAGGGAGTATTGCTTCCCAAGACATATGTATTTTTTGCTGGCTTCTTTAAGTTGCTGGGGATTATCCAGCCAATAGTCTATTTTTTCTGCCAGAGATTCGGGAGATCCTGCTTTAAAAAGATGCTGTGGACCAAGTGCGAACTGTGTAGTTGCGCTTCTTTTACTGTCGGAAATCACCGGAACCAGTCCGCACGAGAAAGCTTCAATACAAGAAATACCTTCAATCTCCACATCTGACGCATGTACATACAGGTCACAATCATGAATAAGCTTAATCAACTCGTCACGGCTGTAATGTCCAAATACGGGCGGGTTAGGGAGCTTGCTGCCAAGGCGCCTGAGCTTATTTCCCCATGGGCCACTCCCGGCGAAATAAAGCTGGATTCGGCCGGCATGGCGTGATTTCATAACTGCACGAATCAGAACATCCTGCCGCTTTTCAGGGGAAAGCCTTCCAATCATCAAAATCTTAACCGGGCCGGAAGAATAATCTCTGGGTTTTTCCGAAGGGCAAAACGCCGGGTGAACACCATTTGAAATAACATGCAACTGTGACTTGTACCCATGCCTCCTGAGTTGCGCTGCGATAAATTTAGACGGGCAGTGTATGTGGGAAAATTTGCGGTAGAAAAACAGGTACAATAAAAAATATACAATGTGAACAAAAAATGGTAAGGATTTTAAGCCTATATTATATGTAATATTTTCAGGTTGAATATGAAAAGCCGCTATTGCAGGGATATTCATCCGCCTGGCGATTTTCTGCGCTGCTGCTCCCAGGGGCCAGGGCTGATAGATATGTACTACGTCAGAACCGGAGATAGCTTTTTCCAGGATAGATGAAACGGGCCTGGCAAATAAAGTATTTTGTTTGTGGGCCAACCTGGTGGCAATTGGGATTTTCAGTTCCGGCAGATAATACATTTCAAAACCGGTCTCAGGGTCTATACCGCATTTGGAAGGGTCTCCACATGTAATAACGCGGATTTGATGTCCGCGTTTTGATAATGCTTCTGCAAACCGCATTGCCGATATGGTAGTTCCGTTGTTATTTATGTTGAATGTATCATTAACCAGTGTAATAACCATCAGTAATTCCTCTCCTCTCCTTTTTACTCCGGGCGTTCATTACCTCTTGGTTAAAAAAGAAGTTATAAAGAATATACCGGAATATTACACTATTACTATATTATTTTATCAAAAATTTGTCTTTAATTGTATAATATTGTCCTTCACTGTCGAATAATATCAGTGATTCTTCATATAAAGTAGACAGAAGTGTACCGGGACAGGGGACTTATCCCTTGTCCCGGTTAATTAAAGATAAACAGTAAACTTAATTAAGTATATACAGTAAAATCCACAACAAGTTTTCAGATTGTATCAATATGCTCCGGCAGGTGGCCACTTCCTCCGGTGAAATCTCATCCTTATGTGCCACAACATTCCTGTAGTTGTTTTTTACATATTCAAGGCCCTTTATCAGCAGCATCCTGTTATAATCCGCATTCTCCTTAAATGCAACCTTGATTGGAGGAACCTTGCTTTGCTCATCCTCATCCTGCTGGTCAGTTGCATCCGGTTGTATATAAAGTTCTAACCCTTTGAATACCGACAGCTTGCTGCATCTTAACACTTCTTCGCCGCCCATCATTAAAAATCTTGACTGCCCGTCAATAAACCTTCTTCCCCATTTCAGCACATATCTCCCGTACCCGTTATCATTTACATAAATCCTTCTGCTGTCTTTAAGCAAATTTATACACGGTCCCAATTCGATAGACTCTTTCTTTTTGGCCTGATAAAAGTAATACTTTCTGGAATTTTCGTCAAATGCCGATTCAATCAAAGGCATCTTTTGGAAAACTATGTTCAGTACCAATTCCAGGGCTTTTGTCAACGGGATTAGTGCAGGAGAAAAATCCAACTTTTTATGATCCTCGCGCCTGCACAGCATCCTGTACACAATTTCAGAAGTTACAAGGAAAATACTGCAATTTTTCCGTTCCTCATAAGGCAACTTGCTTATCAGGTTATTTCCAGGCACACCCAAACTATATTTTTTAATAAAATCCATTTGCAATTTGTCAATGTACAATTCCACATCTTCGCGGCCGATGTACCGGTTTTCAAGTTTTCTCGCCAGTTCATTGTACACTTCGTCAAACTGTTTCAGTATGTTTTCAGTTTCACTTTCCAGAACATCCTCCATATCAATTTCTGTATTGTTCCCTGTGTCAGAAAGGTCCGCACCTGGACGGACTTTATGCTTAATAAATTCTGTTTTTATTAGTTTTATTTTTTCAATGGTTTCTTCTATGGCTTCATCCATTAACCTCGAAATATGCCTTTGCAGAAAAACATCAATACTCTGGCGGAGTTTAAGCTGATGGAGGCTTAAGTAATATACCGCATACTCTTCAATACTGCTCATAATACCCCTGCCTCTGCTGATGAGTTCAAATGATAACGCGTCACGCAATTTGTCATCATTGTCTTGTCTTGGAAGCCCTAGTTTGTCCAACTTTATGCCTGATGGGTTGCAAAACGCCTCAACATACGTCATGAGCCTTGAAAACAGAGGTTCTGGCAGTAATTTATTCTGGGCCAGCAATTTTTCAGCCGATTTCAAATCTTCTGTAATGCTGCCGCCGCCAAAAACTATGTCATGCCACGGCCTTTGAGTTTTTATCGTATAATCATGGCTGAGATAAAGATATTCTTTGACATCTTTTATGTATTGTACAATTTCGCCGGTAACCGCCAGTATTTCATTTTTTACCAAATCCAGCCTGTTCAGTTCGCCGATGAAAAAGCCATATAAAATATTTATTTTCTGAAGGTTTTTACCGGACAAAATGCATTTGGCAATTGTCATTTGCAGGAAAAATTTCTGTTTACTTTCACTGTTTAGCTGGTTATAGTTTTTTATCAGGAATTCAGACGCTTCATCGCAATACCCGTTGAAATAAAGGAAATATGGCACTATTGCCAGCATAAAGGAATACAGGTAATCGGGCAGGAATTTCTTCAGGGTGTCTCTTGCCGAATATATGACTGTAGCCATCAACCTGCCCAGTTGCCTGTTTTTCTTTCCAAATTCTATGGCAGGTGCTGACAGTAAACCAGGTTTGTCGTTTACCATTTCATTTAGAAAATCTGTTTCACTGTAGTTATTGTCTGTTTCCAAACGCGCATATACATCAAGGTTCCTGAACACCTCAAAATCATATATGCTTCTCAAATATGATTCGAGCATAATTCCCATCAATTGCACTTCAACAATATCCTGCTGTTTCCACGGAACTGTATTCATTATGGGCCAGAGGTATTTTGTCTGAATATAATACACGGTATCTTCATTGCCATTTGCCGCCGCCCTTCTGAATATATCCAAAAGCAGGCCTGTAACCTCCAGATTTTTCTTAAATTCTGTCGCCTTTTCCGGCACATACCTGGGAATATTCATTTTGCCCTGCTTTTCATGTTCTTCCTGTATCCTGTTTTGTTCTTCGGTGTATTCGTTCTCTTTCTCAATTTCCAATGTTTTAATTCTGACACTTTCAGCAACTATGTAATCAATATCCTGACTGGTGATATTGTCAATGTTCACATCCAGGTCAAATAAGCGATTCAGTATATATTCCGAAATAACCTTTGGTATTTTAAAGGGTGGATAACCATCCGGTACGAAGTACTTTTCCGCATCGCCTCTATATAGGTCAATGGTATCAAAATCAAAGTTATATATGCCATATTGCTGGTAAAAAACGGTCAGTTTCTGGACATACAGATAAAAATCAGCACATATGTCAGAAAGTTTTATATCATTCCGAACTTTTACCGTATCCAGTATCTCTTTCAGTTTTGCCAGGTTATAGGTTGAGCCACTTGAAAATACACCATACATGAAATTGATAATTGATGAATAACTGCCCACACTGCATAGTTTTTTGCAGGTTTCCCTGAAAGCCTCATAGTTGTTTCTTTCTATTTCTTCTTTTATCCTTTCACTCAAAAAGTCTTCCAGCAAAACCTCCGTATCTCTTTTTGCAACGGTTTGAAACTCCTTCAAAGCCATTACAAATTGTTCCATGTAAATACCTTTGTAAAATGACACCTGAAAACCCCTTTAGCTTTGAAATAGGTAATACTGTAATACTATAACACATTTACTATCTGACATAAATATGACAAACCTAGTAGGACGAGCGATACAGGGTAGCGTTTAAGAGGTACTTTGCACTTATACTTTCTTAATGAATGGACAGTAAACGAGTGCCAATTTGCTTACTCGCTATTCGTAATATTTAAACCTTACCGAACTTAATATTATGTCAATCTCATCTTCATATTCCTTGTACCAGTTGTGGGCGGAGTTAATGATAACGCAGTTGTCATAATCGCCTTTCAAAATAATAAAACTCCAGATTGGGCTATTGTCGTAATATCCCATGGCTGCTTTATAACCATTGAAATCAATCTCTTTTATGCTGAGCCCGGTACCACAGACACCAAAAAATTCCATATATTCAATTGCTATATCTCCCTCTATCCCGTCAGCTTCAGGTTTCAGGTAAGCAGAAATACGTTTCCATGATTCGTCATCTGAGTATTCAACTTCGTAGGTCCAGCCTTCCGGCAGGCTGAAGGAAAACCCAATAGATGGCTTACTTTTAGGCTCAACCACAACTTCTGTAAGCTTAACCGGTAATACATCTTTAGTGTCTTCAGGTACATCTTCGTCTATTGGCATCTGACTGTTATCAGGAACAATATCTGTACCTTCTTCAACACCTGGTTCACTGACATTTTCCTCAGGATTGGAATCATTTGTATTTTCTTCAATATTGGGTTTATTCACCGGAATATTATCTTTGGCACTTTTGTTGCTACCTATTTCACAGGCCGTCAGGGTAAGAACAATAGACAATGTCAAAATGATAAATAATGCCTTTTTCATCACCATCAACCTCTCAAATTTTTATTGACGAAAAAGGCGGGGATTTGTTTCATGTTATTGCTAAAGTGGGCGACATTGTTAAAGCTTTGATAAATATCCGTAACATGGAGAATTCACAAGGACTTGAAATATGTTAACGGGACGGTTTTCTTGACATATTGTTTGATAATGTACATAAATTTGTGTCAAGAAAACCGTCCCGTTGACAACCATTGGCAATAGTGTTTATGCTTTTTTCCTGACTGTGATTTTACCGGTGGCTTTTTTGCCGGTGATTCGGAAATCATACTCATCTGTTTCCGACACCGTAACTGTGAATGTTATTGATTCAAGGTTGTTCCCTGTATATGGTTCACTGCCGTTTTTGCCGGTAATCGTCAGACCAATTTCCCCGTTTTCGCGAACTACCTCAACCCGCACTTCATCACCTTTGTTAAGGACTAATGTACATTTATTGGTTGTTGTCCATTTACTGAAATCCGCCACGAACCCTTTTCCATTTGGATTCTCAAGAATCACGATATTGCCTTTTGATTCGGTGTAATTCGAGATTACTATAATAATTGCAATAAACAGCGGTAGAAAAACAATCGGGTGTACCATTCTTATCCTCCTTCTTATTGTACTTTGTTTCCCAAAAAGCATGACAGAGCCTCCTTTACAAACCTTTCCGATTCATTGATCCAGGGACTGTGGCCTGAATGCTCAAACCATACTATCTTTTTTTCAGGTGCGTCCAAAACCGTTATATATTCCTCCGCCAGCGACGTAGGTGCATTTATATCATGCCGGCCCAGGAAGAAGTAAACAGGCACATCAAGCCTCGTATATTCCTTTCTCAAATCAATGGGATAAAGCTGCTGGTATACATAGTTGTATGTGTTGACAATCCCGCGGAAAAAGTTGATTTTATCAAGCAACCCGTATTCAGAGGATAGAATGTCACGCAGGGTATTGTAGCCGGAATTATGGATCTGGGGATTTTCCACCATATATGCGGTAAGATAGTTCAGATATACGGCACTTCGCCATGTTACATACTTTCCATAATAAGGCGGCTCACCATTTGCCTTAAGTTTCCTTATTACTCCGGTATCGCCTTTGGACTGCGCGATTTCCATAGCCTTTGCATAGTCAATCCGCTCGGTTTCTTCAAAATCAACCATTTGTCCTGTACCAATAAAGGCATGATAGGATTCCGGGTACCTGTCAATAAGGAAAATTCCCAGTGCACTGCCCCATGATTCTCCCATAAGATAAATCTTTTCCTGGGAAAAGCGTTTCTTTAAGTACTCAGTAAGTGCATACCCGTCCTGAATATAGGTTTCAACAGTAATGTTTTTCGACTTCTCAGCATAATAGGACTTTCCGGAGCCGGGCTGATCCCAGTTAACAACAACAAAATGTTTCTCCAGTTCTGACAGATCATGGCGCACAGCGGCCATCTGCGTCCCGCCGGGACCTCCCGCAAGGAAAAGCAGGACTGGCGCATTTTTATCCCAACCTCTGATACTGATCCACTGTTTTCTACCGTTCAGATTAATTTTTGTCAGTTCTGTAATACTGTTTTCAGGGATATTTCCGTATTCATCATTAATTCGCGGAGTCGAAGCTGTATGTTGAGAAAAAATAATGAGTCCTGTAATCAGAATTACCATCAGCAAAACAAAAATAGCCGTTTTTTTCAGGGAATTAAGCTGTTTCAGGGCTGTCAGTTTATTTAGTCTTGAAATAACATAATAAACTGTTAAGTACAAAATTCTGGCAAGTGCTAATGCAGATAAAAAAATTAAAGTTAAAAACAGGGTTGTAATAAACATGAATATTTACCTCCATTATTTTTTAAAATATATGCTTTCAAGAGTGTTCCCCATCATCGGTACATCTGTGATCCGGCTATCACTGAGGGAAAGCTTGCTTTGGTTTATTAGGCGTTTTATAGCGCTTATTTTTCCCGTTTCATTCAACGGTTCCCGGAAAATAAGCAAACCGCCGGGTTTCAGGGACTCAGCCAACATAGGGATTGTTTTTTCCAATTCAGGTTCCGGAATATCGTGTAATACAAAGTGGCAGTATACTAAGTCAAAACATTCTTTCTCCAGTGGTTCAGAATCCCATTGCATAAACTTAACATTCGTAAACTTACGTAAAGTTTTACGGCAGGCTTTAAGCCGCCTGCTGGAAATATCCAGGCAGGTTAGTTGTCCCTGTGGCAGCTTTTTTGCAGCATAATACGCAACAGTTCCCATGCCGCAGCCAAAGTCAAGCACCTGTTCGTCGCCGCTAATGGGCAGGCGGTCCGAAAATGTCTTATATATAGTTCTGCCAAACAGGGAAAAAGTAAGCCTGGTTAAAAATATCTCCAATCGGGCCGGTTCATATTTCACTACACATCACCTCTTCATAAAAAAATCAGCTGTTCATCAGGTTCGTCACTATCATAACAACCGAACCTTTCATACAGCTGATATAAACCTTAAATTTACCTTAAATTTATATTGAATATGTCAAAATAAATAAACCTCTATACCACAGGAACCGTGATCCTAAAAGCGGTGCCATTATTTCTGTTGGGCAACAGTGTCAGATCTCCTCCGTGGGACTCAGCGATCTTTTTCGCTATGGAAAGTCCCAACCCGCTGCCTCCTGTTTTGGAATTACGGGAAAGATCCGCCCGGACAAAAGGCTTGAATATATTGTCCGCAAGGTGAGCCGGAATGCCGGTTCCGTCATCACTGAAATCTATCACCGCCTGGTTGCCCCGTACCGTAAGTTTTACGGAAATCAACGTTCCTTTGGGGTTATAACGCATCGCATTATTCGCAAGATTTTGAATAATCCGGCTGAACCTGTCAGTATCCAGAAATGCAAAGACGTTTTCTTCAAATATATCAAATTCATATTTAAACCCTTCATGTTCCAACTGGGGCACAAGTTCACCGCATATTTGCCGGACAAATTCGCAGATGTCTGTTTTGGCAGTATTAAGGGAAAATTCCGGACTGTCCATCTGAGAAAGTTCAAATAGTTCGGTAAGCAGGCGGTTTGCTCTTTTACTGTTATTGAGAATGATATCAAGGTATTCATCGCGCTCCTGCACAGTTAACTCTCTCTTTTTCATGAGAAGCTCTGCATAACCTTGTATGCTGGACATAGGATTCTTAAGGTCATGGGAAATGTCAAGGATTAGTTGTTTTCTGCCCTCCTCCGATTTCTTTCTCATGGAAACTTCATGTTCAATCCGGGCAGCCATGTCATTGAATGTGTTCTGAAGTTCGGCAAATTCATTTTTCAGGTGCAAATCCACCCGTGCTGAATAATCGCCTTCACGCAAAAGCCTGGTACCGTCGCAGAGCTTTTTCAAAGGTACAGTAATACCGGCGGCTGTAATCCTGGAATAGACAAAAGCGAAAGCCGCGAGGATCAAAAGGTAACTCAGAACCACAAAGGCAATAGCCCAGCTTGCCCGCAATAAATCACCTGTAGCGGCTGCTTTGTTGTAAACCAGGGAGAAATCCAGCCGGATGGACGTGGGGAAAGTGATAATCAGCCAATATTCTCCTTCCGGATGATAGACAATATCATAATGGTAAGGTTTGCTTCTGCTTTCTGTCAGGAATGTTGTAAATTCTGCAGCAGTCAGCTTATCTTTTTTAATGGTGTCAAGCCCTTCTGAAAAAACAACCTGATATTCCTTGTCTATAACCTGCACCCCGCCGCCGTTTTCCAAAATGGCAGACGCGTCTATCTGACGGTAATCATCCTGGACGATTGCGTTTGCAGGAAATTGGTTCTTAACCAGTGAACCGGAAATCAACCGGCTGGTAAAGGCAAGGAGCATAAATGCAAGTACCGTATCCACCACCGTCAGTAAAAATATTACCAGGAAGTTTATCAGGAATTGATTGGAGAGTTTTTTCCGAGCTTTCTTTTCCGTTTTTTTTCCGTATCTGAAAAATCGTATTTTTTTCATAACTTTTTACCCATTATTCATAACTTTACATAAGTTTCACAACTACCTACCCGTATAATGAAGCTTGTATCCGATTCCACGAATTGTTTTCAGGTATTGCGGGTTTTGAGGGTCATCTTCAATACGGTTCCTGATCCTGCTTATATGCACCATCACAGTGTTATCGTCATAATAGTAATCCTCATCCCACACTGCGCTGTAAAGCTGCCTTTTCGTAAAGACTTTTTCCGGATGCTCGATGAAATACAGAAGGAGCTTGTATTCCTTTGCTCCCAGTTCAATTGCTTCTCCATTTTTAAAAACACAGCATTTTTCCTTGTCTACAGTCAGATCCCCATACTTAATGCTTGCGGAAGGCTTTTCCTTCGGTGAAAGGTATTCATTGTTCCGTCGTAGCTGCGCACCCACGCGGGCTACTAATTCAGCAATGGAAAAAGGTTTGGCAATATAATCGTCTGCGCCCAGACCAAGCCCCAATACCTTGTCCATATCATCAGCCCTGGCTGTAAGAAAGATAACAGGAATGGTGCTGTGTTCACGGATTTTGCGCAGAAGATTAAACCCGTCCATCACCGGCATCATCACATCAAGGATTGCCAGATGGACTTGTTGCGTTGTAAGAATATCCCATGCCTCCTTGCCGTTTTTCGCCGTCAATACAGTATACCCGTTTTCTTCAAGGCTGATTTTTACCAGGTTCCGGATGTCGTTCTCGTCGTCCGCAATAAGAATGTTCATCTTTTTCGGTACCCCCCGCCAATAAATATATACTCTGTAAACAGGGACAAGGAGACAGTTCTCTTAATGCAGAGAGGTGGGACGGCAATATGTCCCACCTCACATCTTGCTTAAATAAGCGTTTACTATAGACGTTTGCCTAAGAAAATGTCCGGTTTCCCTTTTCCGTTTGCATCAGGCATGACCCCGATAATTTTATATCCCAGTTTCATGTAAAAGCCGGACTGATGCGTACCGGGAGAAAAGTTCTTTATCTTTTCGGGCAGATCATCAAATAAATCAGCATTTGCAAAGGATGTTTCACCACCATCTCTTTCGTCATCAGCCCCGCAGTATATTGTTAATCCTCCCCGTTTTTTCGCTTCTTCCTCCAGTGCTGTAACTATCGCTCTGCCAATACCCTGCCTTCGTTTATCACTGCGGACAGCCAGCGGATGTAATTCGAAGACATTGCCGTTATAAGCCGGGAGTATTCCGCCCAGACCTACTACAACATCATCTTCGACAGCAGCAAGCAGGGTGTTTTCAGGAATCATGAGTGTATATATTTCATCCAGGGCATGTTGAAGTGTAGGCCAACCGATAGGGATACTGTCGGTGAGTATCTGGGCTGCCTGGATTATCTGGGTTTCGCTTAATTGCGTCATACTAATGATTTTCATATTTGCAACTTTCATGTAGAATCCTCCAATCTTTTATTTTATGCGTATTAAGTTAACATAAATGGAGGACCTCGTGCTTCAGCCTTTAGCTTAAGTTAACATGGAAGCCTTATGTAAAACATCATTCCCACCTCAAAATAATAATTACTGTATGATTATATCAGTTAGAAGGTAAATACCGCAATATAAAGTCAGGGGTGGTTCTTTTTATGTCCCTGAACCGCCCCTGATTCCTTGCTTAATAAATTCCAACACTCAACGTCAGTAGTTTTTATTCTATGCTTTTTTATAATAGTTAATCAGGCATCCTTCAAGAATGATGTTTCTCTCTTCCCTTGTGAGATTCTTTAAGTAAAGTTTTAAATCCCGGACTTTACCATTACCAATCACCTTGGCCGGAAAAACCTCTTCTCCGTTTTCAACTTTGCTTCTTATATCCGGTATAAATATCAGATCTCCTACTTCAAAATCTGATATAAAACCATCTTCAAGAGTAAACGGCAGCAAACCCCAGTTTATCAGGTTGCTTCTATACCTCTTTGTCGCATACTCCACAGAGATATTTGCCCAGCCGCCGAGCACTTTCTGGCACGAGGCGGCTTGCTCTCTTGCTGAACCGTCCCCAGGTTTTACGGCACACACAACACTTCCGATGCCTGTGGTTGTCAATGCTTCGCTCAAATCGAAGGAAACCCCGCTGTCTCTTAACCTGACATATATATCCCTCAGACTGTCAGAAACTTCCTTCTCTAAGTTACCCTTTACTGCGTCCTTATTATCTTCAGCAATATTCTTGCGTTCCTGTTCCAGCAATTGTATATCCTTTGCCCGTTTCACATAGCCGGGATCTTTTCTGCCCAGGGTAAATTCTGCCAGTCTTAGAGGATTTGACCTGTACGAGGATGTTTCCCCTGAAGGTATCAGCTCATCCGTTGTTGTCACAGGATCATTTATTACTGATGCGACTTTTAAAATAAGGTGCCTGGGAAGTTCACTCATTTTCGGCCAGTCAGCTATATTGGGTCCAAATTTCAATTCCTCTTCCCTTTTAGCCTTACCGAATCCATTGTAAACTCTCTTTGAATATATCTCATTACTGAATGAATATGCCACGCCTGGGCTTCTTACATCCATTTCCGTAGCAGGTGTCAGTATACCGCCGTTTATTGCCGTTGCCGCAATGGATCTTGCATCCATTAATGCCACAGAGCTAATTTGTCCGTTATTAGGTTTGGCACCCTCTCTGAACGGGAAATTGCGTGTAGTGTGCCTTATGCTGATACTGTTATTGGCAGGGGTATCTCCTGCTCCGAAACATGGTCCGCAAAAAGCAGTCTTTATTACAACTCCGGCAGCCATCATTTTAGCTGCCATTCCGTTCCGTACCAACTCGTAATAGACAGGCTGGCTTGCGGGATAAACGGAAAATGCAAGGCTTTCATTTCCTATGGAATGGCCGTCAACAATGGAAGCAATGTCGCACAGATTTTCAAAAGTGCCTCCTGCGCATCCTGCTACTACAGCCTGATCAACCTTTAATCTCCCGTCAACAATCTTGTCCGTCAGTGAAAATGTGATTGATGGATTGTCAATGAGTTTCCTTCCCTCTTCTTCAACATGTTTCAAAATATCATAAGCATTGCTGTTAAGCTCCGATATGGTAAATACATTACTGGGATGGAATGGTAAAGCTATCATTGGCTCAATTTTGTCAAGGTCTACAATTATCATGCCGTCATAATATGCAATGTCTCCGGCTTTTAACTCAGAGTAGCCTTCAGGCCTGCCATGAATTTCGTAGTATTCCTTCACTTTTGAATCAGTTTCCCAGATGGAGCTTAGACAGGTGGTTTCGGTGGTCATAACGTCAATGCCGTTTCTGAAATCAACCGATAAGTTGCTGATTCCGGGGCCTACAAACTCCATTACCTTGTTCTTTACAAAACCCTTCTCAAATACGGCTTTAATAATGGCAAGGGCTACGTCCTGTGGTCCGACTCCTTTTTGAGGTTTTCCTTCCAAATACACGCCGATAATCTCAGGATATGAAATATCATAACTTTTCTGAAGCAGCTGTTTTACCAACTCAGGGCCACCTTCGCCTACACCCATCGTACCAAGGGCACCATACCGTGTATGACTGTCTGACCCTAAAATCATGCTTCCGCAGGAAGCCATCATTTCTCTCATGTATTGATGAATTACAGCCAGATGTGCCGGTACATAAATGCCGCCGTATTTTTGGGCAGCGGAAAGTCCAAATACGTGGTCGTCTTCATTGATGGTTCCCCCGACTGCGCACAGGCTGTTATGGCAGTTGGTCAATACATAGGGAATGGGAAACTCTTTTAAATCGCTTGCGCGGGCTGTTTGAATGATACCAACATAAGTAATGTCATGGGATGCCAGGGCATCAAAGCGTAATTTTAAATTTTCCGGGTCATTACTTGTGTTGTGGTTCATCAAAATTTTATATGCTATTGTATTTTTTCTTGCTTCCTCTCGGTTCAGTTTGGATACATCAACAGGTAAATCCCCTGTCCTATTCTCTCCCTTAATTATATCCAGATTCCCGTCTTCTTTAAGTTCAAGAATTGTCTCTCTGTTCAGGAAATAGACACCATTTTCTATTAGACGTACCAAAATAATCCCCCCGTATAATCATGTAGACAATGCTTTTGACCCTTTTATACATTACTCTTCATGATTATACTATAATTTTTTCAATTTACATATATTCTGTTTCAGTTACATTTGGTAAAATGGGCGGCTGGATTGCCTTGTTGAGTTATATGGATTTAGGCTTTCACGGAGGTTTAGCAATTATATTATCACATTGCGCGGGCTCCAGCACCTCAATGTATCTGGTGATACTGTGTTATGATTTATATAAAACCTTTTTATAAGGAGCGAGCATGCCCTCATAAAGTTTGTTTCCCATTTTGGACTTAACTTTCGGAGAAGATATCAGAGCACCTGCCAGATACATTTTTAGTATTGTCCCCTTTTTCTTTTGCGGGAAATCATAGAATCCATGTTTTTTGTAAAACTTGTGGTCAGCTTTCATCAAGCCCTGCATTAACCAGATAAGGTCCCTGAAAATCTTCAATCCGCCTACTCCATAGAAATTTTTTGGCTGGCAGTACCCGTTATCTATTGCATAATCAAGTATTGCTGCAAGCCGGTCTGTCTCACCATCAGGGTCTAATTCATCACATGCTACGCCGGCCAGGAAATTTCCTCCCACCTCACTCCTGGCTTCAATAATCATCTGTAAATTGGTCTCGGCAGGATAATTACCGCTTATGAGGTATCCAACAGGCTTTCCCATTGTCACCGTCCGGTGTCCGTTACAAAATTGCCTGTCATCATACATCTTGAAAACAGAGCCCATGGAATGGTCCTTTATGCTAAAGGCATAAACTATGGCATCGGCAGTCTGGATAACATTGCGAAGGAAATCGTCAAAACCATCTTTATATACGCATTTACCTGTAGCTGCACAACTAAAGCACCCCAGGCATCCACCCTGGAAAGGGTATTCGGCAATGTTAACGATACGGGTCTTATGTTTCGAAACTGCCCTGAACCTGTTAATCATACTACTTAACTGTTTATCATCCTTCGCGCAGTCAGTTACTATAACAACATCTCCGTTTTTCCCATCCTCAATCAATGGAATTGGCGTAACGGGAATATGTGCAGTGCTTACAGCTACTTTAGGTAAAGGTTCATAAATACCGTTTTCAACACACCAACACACATATTTGAAAAACTCTACCGCATCTTTGCGCCCCGCTTCTGTCAAGAGGTCATTCATGTCTGCAGACAGGCCTCTAATAAACTTTACTCCCAAGTCCTGGCAGTTATCCTGGATATATTTATGTGCAGTTACGTCATAGAAATGTTTGGATGTGGTGATTTGGGTAACAAACTTGCCTGACAGGTCAATACCGGACGCTTTCAAAAGTTCAATAAACCTGTGTAGCTGGGATGGCGCAATAAAGGTGTAAACAGGATAGGAAAATATCACCAGGTCAGCTTCATTTATTAAGCCGGCTGCCACTGAAAAATCCTTTTCAAAAGCCTTAATGCGCTGTCCGGCATGCAAAAACCGAAACTCATGTTCCGGGAACTTCTTTTCAAGGAACAACACAGTCTGCAGCGTGATGCTATATTCCCCTTTAGGGCTTCCGTTTAGAACCAGTACCTTCATCTTTACCACCTAATTTCACAATATGATTATGAAATGCATTAAAACAATTCTCGTTTCCTTTATTGTTATAAAAATTCAGTTAAATTGTCCAGAGATGTTATTCGCCTTTCCACATTGCTGTGAATGCATTCCTTATCCAATAATACGGTGTCAAATCCAAATTTTGTCGGACCAATAAAATCACAATCATAGTCGTCTCCCACAAACAGTATCTCCTTTTTTGAAACCTGTGCAAGGTTCAACGCTGTATCATAAATTTTAGAGTGTGGCTTTTTCCACCCCACGTTTATGGATGTAACAACAAAATCGAAATACTTATCAATGTCAAAGATTTTAAGAAGCTCTTCAATCCCGTCTTTCACCATGAAGTTCGACACAACGCCAAGTTTAAATTCACTATACAACTCATCCAAAAGAGACTTTACGTTGTCATATACAATACAGTTTGACTTGTAGTTTCTCCAATAATTATATGAAACCGCCTCAGTTATGTTTTTTATGGCAGCACTGTCATTTGTCAGTTGCTGTGCCATAAATTCAAACCGCTCTGACATATCATACTCTTCAAATTCAGCACGCCGTTTCCCCAGCTCGCCTCTTGCCATATTGTATTGATCCAAAAAAGCGTCAAAACTTTCCCATAAAGCCTCACATCCACAACCGGCATAGGCCCAGTATGCATAAAGCCTTACATCAGGTTTTTCAATAACATCAACCAAAGTTTCCATACAGTCAAACAGTATGCACTTGTATTTAGACATTCGATCCTCCGGATTTATTAAAATACATTATATTTTGGATAATTACTCATCTTAGTTTCTTAACGTATTATTCCAAATCTTATAGGGCATACGGTACGGCATTTGTTGCAATCAACAGTACCAAATCCCCTGGCAGTTTTACCATAGGTATTCAAACGGCAAAACTTCTGATTCACCTGTTTGTCTGCAATAGCATGCACAGGGCAACTGTCAACGCATCTGTTGCAACCCTCAATGCATAAATCCGGCTGCAAATCATCCGGCTCCAATACCAAATCAGTGAGGACAGCTCCCAGCGTCAAACGGTTTCCATATTCCGGATTGATGAGGAGTGAGCTTTTCCCGATAGAACCAAGCCCGCATAATACTGCTGTGTGCCTCATCGAAATCAATCCCTTTGCAGTTAAGTTTTCTGCATCCCAATATTCATTGGGGGTATCGCTGGGAACCGGAACAGCAATACAATTATATCTTTTTTCCAGTTCCTTGGCCAGGTTCATCGCAATGTTATCAAGGATTGCAGGCATATTGCGGTTAAAGTGGCCATAAAGCAATCTCGGCGGGACTTCATACAGTCCTTTTGGCAAAGCTATTCCCAAAGCTATAACAGACTTGCACCTGTCAAACAGGTCAAGAGGTGAAAAACCTGTAGGTGCATCTTTAAACCTTTCTATATTTCCTATTCCGCAAACATTGGCCCCCAACTGATAAGCCAGTTCTTTTATGTCTCTTTCCACACTGAGTACCCCCTTGCAAAATATAATTGACTCTAGTGAACAGGCGTCTTGTAAGTCTTTGATTCCTGCACCAATTCATCGGCTGATATTTCGTTGATTATAGCAATAAATAGGTAATAGTGCAATATATGGTTAAGTTTAATATAAAATGAGGTCATTCCTGATATTTTATGCAGTTATTGCAATATTTATATGATGTTAATTTTATATAGACAGGCTTAATTTGAAGAAGAGCCATAAACAATTATGACTTTAATATAAATCTGCAAATATTCAATTATAGAAAAGGACATGTGAATATGAAACCTATCAGATTATATAAAAATAAAATTGCGTATAAAATTTTGTGAAATAATTGTCGATAAATAAGTTATCATGTAAATTATGGCATATGAAAATATTGGTTATTTTACCAATTATAGAATAAAATGGGGGATGATAAATAGGTAAGGAATTGGATTTAGTATTTGAAAAATTAATTAAGAAAGAAATTAAGTACCAGTCTTCTGTTCTGGGTCTCAACCTGTTAATTTCCAGATTACAGGGTAAGTATTCCTTCAAACCAACACCTGAAATGCTTAAACAATGCATGCAGGAAATGAAAGCATTTTTCGGAAAATATGCATCGATTTTGGGAAAAGATGTTGAGGCATTGAAAAAACTATAGGAGGGAAAGAATATGTTTGTTAATCTTGATGAAGCAATAAAATTAATCCATGAAGGCAGAATATTACATATTGCAGCCGATGAATCTTTATTGAGTCAATTGCCGAAAGGCAAGTGGATTGCAGGAACCACCCCTTATTTTATTACAGATCAAGGTGGCATCACCAGCAAGGATAAATTGTTTGTAAACGAAATCGCCTGCGCAGTTGATTACAAAACTGTTGTATACGACAAGAATAATATATTGAATATAACAAAAGATGCCTATCCTAACGGCCTGACATTTTTAGTATTGCCTTTCGCCAGTGATGTGGCCGTATTTTATGCCAAAGAAGCACCTTATTCAAATGACATATTCATGTATCCCATAGTCGGCTGGATTTCAGGTTTTGACCTCTCAACCGGTTCAAATGCAAAGGTTTTTGATGGTGTTACAGGTACATCATATAATGACAAAGCCATTGCGTTACATATATGCTTACCTGACGATAAAATGGCTTCTCTTGGTATTGTAAATATTTTCAGTATTGATGAAAATGATGTAAAAATTGAATTTTCAGAAGACACGTTATCAGTTACAAAATGTTTAGTCAACGGCAAGGAAGTAATACTGTCAGATTATATAGCAGAAAACAATATAGATACGCAATTACCATTGGTGGCAGATTACAACGGTGTATTGATAAATGTGTCCATTAAATCAATATCAGCCAAAGATAAGAAAGTAGATTTTTATGCTCCTGTGTTTGCAGGAAAGGAATACCGTTTTGCACGTGCTGTAAGAGATTATGCAGCAAGTTTCAATGAACAGTTGCAAAATTTCAAGGATGTTAAGCCGGTTTTTTCCTGTAACTGTATACTTAATTATCTTTATGGTAAACTAGAAGGCAAAGCGACACCGCCGTTTGCAGGACCGGTAACATTTGGGGAAGTGGCATACCAGTTGCTAAACCAGACACTGGTTTATGCGGAGATTATCAACAGGTAAGCGGGTTAGGCATTAGTTAACTGTCCATTCAATAAGTGGAGAATTAATAATTTAAGCACACGTTAACTATCCATTCATGTCATTTCAAAAGTTAACGTGTGCTTAATTTGCTTATCTGCTATAAAACAGTATCACTGGCCTTCAGTGGACCGGATGTTATCTTGCGGCATAAACTTCTTATTCAATTACTTTTTTCTTCATTTTTACTATTAGTTCCATCACTTTGGCTTCTATCTTGTTAAGGTCCTCTTCCTTTGGAGCTCCTTCAAACTCCACCGATTCGATGAAGTCCCAGTTCATCTTATTCCTTTCCAATATTTCTTTAAGTTCCTTTTCTGCACCACCGGACCATCCATATGACCCGAATCTGAAAGCCGTCTTGCCTGTGATTCTCTTTCTGCCAATCTCATCCAATGCTGCCGCAACTGGCGGGAAAAGCTTGTATTCATACGTGGGAGCTGCAATAATAATACCCGCAGACTTAAGGACATTTGCCATAATTTCACTTTCACTTACCTGAGACACTTCCAGTTTATTATACCTGACGCCTTCCCTCTTGAGTATACCTTCGGCATAATCAAGCGCTTTTGCCGTCATCCCATACATAGAACCCCATAATATGGTAATTTCATTCTTTCCTGCCCCATCGGCATACATGGAAAACCTGGTATAGTCATCCATAATTTTCTGGGGGTTTTTCCTGTAAACCGGTCCATGCCCCGGTGCAATAGTTTTTATTTCAAGCGTTTTTGCTTTCTCAATTGCTTTCTTAAGGCTGGATGTAAAAGTAGCCATTACGTTGGAATAATACCTTATTCCCTCAATCTCAAAGAAATCTACCTCTTCAGGTGTAAGCTCATCATCAAAGCAATGCTTGTCCATCCTGCCAAATGCTCCAAACATGTCACATGAGAAAAGGGTCTTTGTGTCCCGCTCATAAGTATACATGGTGTCCGGCCAATGGACATTGGGCACCGGGTGGAAACTTAACACCTTGCCTTTTCCAAGGTCCAGTGTATCTCCTTCCTTCATAATCCTTATCTTATCTTCCCCGTAAAAGGATGATACCATCTTTGCAGCCCTGTCAGTGCATATTATCGTGAAATCATCTTTTATTCTCCTGAAATTTGAAATCCATCCTGAATGGTCAGGTTCCATGTGATTTACAACCAGGTAATCAATGTTTTTAGGGTCAATGCCTATTTCCCCTAAGTTTTTATAAAGGGTTTCGGGTATTCCGTCCCAACCAATCACACCATCAATTATTGCAGTCTTTTCCCCCTGAACTATATATGAGTTAAGGGTTACTCCATTTGCTATCTCCCATATTCCTTCAAACAGTATGTTCTCCACATTCATGGTAAGCATGTATATTCCATCTGCGATTTTATGCTTTATCATACTCCAACCTCCTTGAATAAGTTGTATGGTAAAAGTCATGGCAAATCTTGTATCAATAATTTATTCTTTAACTCATATAATACTATAAGTCCTTTTGTTTTGCAGCGGTTTTTTACATTAATTTCATAGGAAAAAAGTCGTTATATTTATTGCTAGAAAATGCCATGGTTATTTGACAAAGTAATTCAGATATAATAATATTTAGGGCATAAGGGAGTAGTTCGCGCTGTCAGGCGCGCTTCGGGTCAACATCATGGCGGCAATTACACCGTCTGGTCCGGAGTAAACCGTTTCATCTCAAACGGTAAATGAACGAGACTTATGCGCGGTATAACGCGCAGGGTCTTTTTTTTAACCCTGTGTAACAGTTAGAAGCCTGTTTGAAGAAAGGAGAGTCTGTCTTGAAACACTACTTTATGTCCAAGGAGAAAGTGCTAAAGGAAGTTGGCAGTTCCGAAAAGGGGCTGACTTCTGCCGAGGCCGGGCAAAGACTTGGCAAGTATGGCTATAATCGCATTGAGGAAGGCAAAAAGGTTACTATCTTCCAACGAATCCTTGCTCAAATTTCAAACCCCATGGTGCTCATACTCATTGCTGCTGCCGTCATCTCAGGTATTGTTTCCCGTTTGTCGGGAGAATCTTTGTCCGACGTATTTATAATTCTCTTTGTCGTAATTCTCAACACTACGCTCGGCATAATCCAGGAAAGTAAAGCGGAAGCTGCCATTGAAGCTCTTAAGAAAATGGCTGCGTCCACCTCGAAAGTGATGCGTGACGGGCGTATCATTCGTATTAAAAGTGAAGAACTCGTAATTGGTGATATCGTACTCCTTGAAGCAGGAGATGCCATTCCGGCTGACGGTCGCCTTATAAGTTGCGTAAGTTTTAAAACTGAAGAGGCAGCTCTGACCGGTGAATCTGTACCGGTAGAGAAAACTGATGCTGTTCTTGAAACCAGGGAAGGTGATATTCCCTTAGGTGACAGGATAAATATGGTTTATATGGGCAGTACGGCAGTTTATGGCCGTGCCATGATGGTAGTCACTGCCACCGGTATGAACACGGAAATGGGCAAGATTGCTGAAGCTATCTCCTCTGCCCAGGAGGGTGAAACTCCCCTGCAGAAAAAGCTGGCTCAGCTCAGCCGCATACTTACAATACTCGTCCTTGTTATATGCGCCATTATGTTCGGCGTTAGCATCCTTCGCCACTTTCTTTCCTCTTCAGCCACTGGTGCAAACCTTGCCGATACATTGCTTGGTTCATTCATGCTGGCGGTAAGTCTTGCGGTTGCAGCAATACCTGAAGGCCTGGTAGCTGTGGTCACAATTGTACTTTCAATAGGCGTAACAAAAATGGCAAAGCGGAACGCAATAATACGCAAGCTGACAGCAGTTGAAACACTTGGTTGCACACAGATAATCTGCTCCGATAAAACAGGAACACTTACCCAGAATAAAATGACTGTTGTTGAGTATTCCGGCCATGATGAAAGCTTTCTTGCCACGTCATTGGCATTGTGTTCCGACGCGGAATTGAACGAAGAAGGCCAGGCTGAAGGTGACCCGACACAGGCTGCTGTTGTTAACTTTGCATATAAAATCGGGCTTCCCAAAAATGAATTGTCCAAAAAGTACCCCCGTGTCGCCGAGATTCCCTTTGATTCAGAACGCAAGCTTATGACCACACTTCATAAAAAACCTGAGGGAAGATTTATCCAATATACAACAGGCGCTCCCGATGTAGTAATATCTAAATGTACAAATTATATTGAAAACGGGCAGATTCTCCCCTTAACGGAAGAAAAACGTCAATTTTTTATAAATGAAAATAAACGGTTAGCAGGCAAAGCGCTGCGTGTTCTTGCCGCCGGATACCGCGAATGGGACACTCAACCCACATCCCTTTCCCCCGAAGATGAAAATAACCTTGTGTTTTTAGGACTTATAGGAATGATAGATCCTGTGCGAGATGAAGTGCCTCCGGCTATCGAGCAATGCCGTACCGCAGGCATCCGTCCCATTATGATAACCGGTGACCATATAGAGACAGCAACGGCTATTGCACTTCAGCTCGGCATTATTACAGACCGTTCCCAGGCCATTACGGGTACCATGCTGGATGAGATAAGCGATGAGGATTTCATAAACAATGTGGAGCAGTATGGTGTCTATGCCCGCGTCAAGCCTGAACATAAGTCCAGGATAGTCAATGCATGGCGCACCCGTGGATATGTCACGGCCATGACAGGAGACGGAGTAAACGATGCGCCGTCAATTAAAAATGCCGATATCGGTATAGGCATGGGAATAACAGGTACTGATGTAACCAAAAACGTTGCGGACATGATACTTGCTGACGACAATTTTGCAACCATTGTGGCTGCCGTTGAAGAAGGCCGCCGTATATATGACAACATCCGCAAATCCATTCAGTTCCTGCTTTCCTCCAACCTGTCCGAGGTCATCAGCATCTTCTTTGCTACCATACTTGGGTTTACAATTCTCAAACCCGCACATATCCTTTTTATAAACCTGATTACTGACTCTTTCCCTGCCCTTGCTCTTGGCATAGAAAAGGGGGAAGCCGATATAATGAAGCGAAAGCCCCGCGATCCGAAGGAAAGCATTTTCTCAGGGGGTGTCGGTTTCGGTGTTTTCTACCAGGGCTTGATGGTGGCTGTCCTCACTCTTGCTGCTTATTTTATCGGTGAAAGGATTGAAAACGGGGTGTGGAGAATTGCCAATAGTGACAGCGGTATGACTATGGCATTTCTTACAATGTCCATGGCTGAAATTTTTCATTCATACAATATGCGCTCGCAATACGGTTCAATTTTCAAAACCCAGAATCACAATTTTTACCTTTTTACCTCTATGATGCTTTCATTTATTCTTACAGCATCCGTTATTTATGTACCGTTTTTGCGTGATGTTTTCGGTTTTACCTATATCAGTTTCACTGAATATATTACAGCCCTTACCCTTTCTGTCATGGTCATACCAATCGTTGAGGTGGTAAAACTGATTCAGCGGAAGGGCAAACGGTCTAAATCCAGTGAATAATAAATATCCGGCTGTGCTGTCAGGCATAGCCGGGTTAATTATTCAGGCACTCCGGGTTATTTATATAGAAAACTGTTAATGGTTTCGGCGTTTGTACTGGTATTTATTAATGTTTGAAGCTTGTTTGATTCTTTCGCGGGCTCGCCGATAAGTATATATCCAACAAACACTCCATCGCGGAATACAAGCTTGGAATAGTTAAACCGTTCTTTGTCCGATTTCCGGTCTATCATATAAGTTGCAGAACCGTCCGGCTGGATATCGCCCTTATCACCTGAACTTACAACCCTTGTTCCCATGGTGGTCAGCATATACGGGATATCTGTAACCTGGTATACAGCATTTCCTCCCGCGGCATTTGTCCCGGCAACCTGACCCTGCCTGCCTGCTGCAAGCCATTGTCCAAACCATTTGCCGTTGACGCTTGCAACATCTCCTGCCGCATATATATCTTTAATGCTGGTCTCCATTTTTTCATTAACATTAACAAAGCGGTCCATACTAATGCCAGTATTCCGGAATATAGCAGTATTAGGCGCAACACCGGCTGATACGATAACAATATCGGCATCAAGCACCGTTTTATCAGTCATATGTACTTTTTTAACGTGCCCGTCATTGCCACCTTCAAATCCAGCTACATATTTACCACAATATACTGGTATGCCCAGGCTCTCGACTTTACTTTTAAATATTTCTGAACCTTCTTCGTCCAGTTGCTTGGGTAAAAGCCTTGGCATGCACTCAATCAGGGCAACTTCAATACCTGTTTCAGAGATTTTATATGCTGCTTCAAGCCCAAGAAGTCCGCCGCCGATAACAACTGCCTTTTTCACATACGGAATTTTCGCGTTAATTTCAACAATATCCTCTATAGTCCAAATGGTATAAATACCAGAGTATTCTTTTCCCGTGAAGGGGGGTATGACCGGGGTGCTTCCGGTAGCCAGCACCAGACTGTCATAGCTGTATTCTTTGCCATTCACGTCAATTTTCTTGGAACTGGGATCTATCGCCGTAACTTTTGCCGATGTCTCGATCTGAATCCTGTTTTTATCAAACCATTCCCTGTTTCTGACCTCAAGCTCGTCATAATTTATGCTTTTTCCAATATAGTCACATAACCGGAGCCGGTAATATGGTAACCGTTTCTCCTCGCCAAATATGATAATTTCTGCTTCAGGATCCTGGTCCCTGGCTGCCTTTGCCGCTGAAAGGCCGGCATTGCCGCTTCCTGCAATCAGAATCTGCCTTGTTCTTTTTAAATTGCGACTATTCATATCATAAGTCCTCCGTAGAATTTATCTACTCATTAATTATACCCCTGAAAAATTCTATTGCTCCATTTATATCTTTTTTATTTGGGTGTCCTTTTGCGATTCCGCCGAAAAACCTAAGGAAACCAAACGTGTCAAACCCTCTGCAGCCGTATGTCCCAAGCAGGCGGCAGGATTTTTCCTTTATAACCTTTCTCATTTCCCATGTATAATCTGCCTTAACGCCATAAGTATATATCAGAAATACATCTTTTTCTTCAGGCAGATTATTTTTTGCAAACTCTATAACCTCTCTGCTGAAATTACTGAAGTATATACCGGATGCAAAACCTATCATATCATACCTGGATAAATCCGCCTCTTTACATTCAACTACATTTATCAGCTCTACATCCCACAGTTCCTCAATAGCATCCAGTATCTTTTTCGTATTTTCATGATGCCGTGAATAATACGCTATCGCCACTTTCTTTTTCATTATGCAACACCCCGTCTATTCATAAATATCCCATTTACCAAATCGAATTTCCGGTGGGGAAACGTTATGCTCGCCAATCAACTTTTCCATCCAAACCATATCGTACCAGGTATTAAACTTGTATCCAATGTTGTGGAACCTTCCGACAAGAGTAAATCCCATTTTTTCATGAAAACGGTAGCTTACATAAGTAAGATGGTCATCTTCTTCTTTCACAGGAATAGCGATACAGGCGTTCATATTCAGAATTCCCATGTTTTTTAGAGATTTTTCCAAGACATTGTAAAGCAGTGTTCCTGTGCCCTTTCTGTGTTTTCCCTGCTTTACGTAGATAGTCGTTTCCACAGACCAGCTATATGCTTTGCGTTCCTTGAAAGTATTGGCGTATGCGTATCCGAGTATTTCACCGTTATCTACTGCCTTTATATAAGGATATTTTGAAGATATGGCAATGATTCGGTTCTTAAACTCTTCCAAAGTAGGCACATCATATTCAAATGTAATAGCGGTATCCCTGACATAAGGGGCGTATATAGAAAGCAGTTCTGATGCATCTTCTACGGTGGCTTTTTCAATTCTCATAAATCGCTCTCCTTAAGTATGGCATACCTTTACGGTACAGATTAAATACTTGTATCAAAAAAATACTCAAATTTATTTTTTATCCCAGATCAATTATATACTTAGACCTGGTATAGGATAAGTCCTGTTTGTGTTGTCTTACTAATACTTATATCCTGGTTTTTTATACAGGGATTCTTCATTCGGCGCAATTTCTACATCCCAGACCTTTTCTTTCCATTCATTTTCAGGAATTTCTTTTATGGCTATACTTACACTGGCCATGCTGCATCCCAGGATTTCAACCAGATCTTCGGCAATTTTTTCCGCGCATCTTTGCTTCTGTTCCTCTGTTCTTCCGGGGTAGCATTTGATTTCCACATGGGGCATGTTATCACCTCAATAAATAATAATTTATTGTTTTTATTCTGTTATAACAGACAATAATTGCTATTTCAAGTGAAACAGAATATTTCTACTGTATGGATGGGTTCTACACACATCCAGACAGTAGAGCAATTTCCCTGTCCTGGGAAAGCAGTCTTTTTTTTCTTTTCCTATAGCCATTGGATAAAGCCTGTCTTGTCTTCGCTGTTATATCCGGCCTTTCGGTAGAAATTCAACGTGCTTTCCTCTTTTGAACCGGTTAAGAGCATAATTTTATAACAATTGTTTTGAATGGCAATATTCTTTGCATAGTTTAGAATTTGCGTTGCATAACCTTTTCCCCTGTGATTCTCGCTGGTAACAACATTCTCAATCAGGGCATATGGACGCTGGCCGCGGGTAAGGTTAGGTATGATCACTAAAACACAGGAAGAAACTATTTCATCACTTATACAACCGACAATGATGTGGTGTGATTTATCTTCCAATATTGTATTCCAAATTTCCATTATTCTCGAATCAATCTCAGGCATAGGATTGTTATTCAGATGAGTATATAACTTAAGCAATCCCTCTAAATCTTTCTTTTCAACTTCCCTGATAACCATGTTACTCACCCTTTGTATTATTATAAAAGTTAAATCACAAGTGTAGTCCATTCTTCCTTTTTATTTTTATCTCATCTTAATATAATCTTCTCTTCCGGGACCGACTGAAACATATTCAATAGGGCATTTCACCGCGTCTTCAATGAACCTGATATAATCCAGGGCGGCTTTTGGAAGTTCCTCTGGTCTTCTGCAATGCGAAATATCCGTTTTAAACCCTTCCAGGTATTCATACACCGGTTTTGCCCTCATGAGCTTGTCGCCGGCAGGGAAATGCTTACAGCGGATGCCGTCAATTTCATATGCGACACAGACAGGAATCTTGTCAAGATATGAAAGAACATCAAGCTTGGTTAATGCCAGGACATCAGCTCCCTGAGTTTTTACGCCGTATATGCTGGCAGGCACATCAAAACCACCTACTCTGCGGGGCCTTCCTGTAGCTGCTCCATATTCTGCACCGGCTTCCCTGAGCTTTGCCGCTTCGTCTCCAAACAATTCCGCCGTAAACGGGCCTTCACCCACACAACTGGAATAGGCTTTCATAATGCCAATCACATGGTCAAGCTTCACGCCGGGGATGCCTGCCCCGATGGGAGCGTATGCGGCTAAAGTCTGGGATGACGTTGTGTACGGATAAATACCGTAATCAATATCCCTTAAGGCACCCAGTTGGCCTTCAAACATAATATTCTTTCCCTGCCTGATGGCATCCAGTAAAAATTCCGTAGTATCAGTAATAAAAGGAATCAATGGCTTACCATATTCAATAAGCCATTCCATCATCGACTCGGGGGATATTCCTTCCTGGCCATATCCGCTAAGCATAATATTCTTCCATTCCACAATATCAGTTACTTTACCTGCAAGGGTATCCGACGAGAGTAAATCCATCATACGGATACCTTTTTTCAGATATTTATCTCCATAAACGGGAGCTATACCACGCCGGGTGGAACCATATTTCTTTTCCGCCAGGCGGTCCTCCTCAAGAATATCCTGCTGCTTGTGGTAGGGCATGCAAATAAATGCTTTGTCACTGATTTTTAAATTTTCGGGCGTTATTTTCACACCTTTACTGCGTAAAGTTTCTATCTCGCCGAAAAGGTGCTCCAGGTCTATTACCATTCCGTTACCCATGACATTGATTACATTTTCCCGAAGGATGCCGGAGGGCAACAGGTTTAGTATAAACTTGCCTCTTTCATTAACTACTGTATGGCCGGCGTTGTTTCCGCCCTGGTAACGGCAGATTATATCATATTGGGCGGAAAGTAAATCCACCATACGTCCTTTCCCTTCGTCACCCCAGTTAATTCCTACTACTGCGGTTAGCATATGCTACCCCTCCTATTTACATAATCTGATTCGACTGCTAAAGCTAAGATTTTTGTAAATAAAATAAGCTCAGATCAATTAAAAAGTTTATTTCAATTATCCCCGCAACTAACGGGCAGTATGCTTTTCCCAAGGTACCTTTCCACAACTTAAAAAGGCGCTCATCACATAATGTCGACAACTGAACCAGAGGCCTTTAAACCGGGATCTCAAGTGCCCTTGACCGACATTATCAGATGAACGCCTTTGTTCAGATATTATCATATAAAAATTTCTTTTTCTTGTCAAATCCGGCTTTAGGCTTATACTACAGGTCTTTTGACTTTAAATTTTTATTGGGAAACTTTCTTTTATATTATTCGGCACCAAGTACAGTTTTCCATTCAGATTCTTTAAAGCCTACCAGGACAAAGCCGTCACCTACCAAGATTGGGCGTTTTACAATCAAACCATCTGATGCCAGCAGGCTATACATTTCATCTTCACTCATGGATGGCAGCTTATCTTTTAAATTGAGTTTTCTATATAATTGGCCACTGGTATTGAAGAAGCTTTTCAAAGGTAAGCCACTCTTTTTATGCCATTCCTTCAATTCACCGGATGTTGGATTGTTTTCCTTTATGTCTCTTATTTCAAAATGTATATTATGCTCTTCCAGCCACTTTTTTGCTTTCTGACAAGTGGTGCATCTCGGATAACATAGGAATACCATATTCGTACCTCCATCTGTATTTTGCTCATTTTCAGTTTTGCACTGAATACAACAGTTACTTCTTAGAGCTACTGACTATTAAGAGAACTAGTATATTCCACAAAAGGATATCTTGTGAATGTCTCTTTGCACAAAATTATACAGCAGATTTAATAAAATTTCATTTAATTTTTTATTGACAATTAATCCGGTTTTAGTTAATATATAGCATAATAAAGCAAAGGCGCTGATGGCAACTGCCAAAAGCGCCTTTAACTGTTTTAGAGATAATTTTGATTTGAGTCGGAAGCAAAATACCTGGATTATTATGCGCACAAAGGCGTGTGTTTTATTGGTGCTCCAATAAAATACACGCCTTTAATTTTATAAAGGAGGAATGATTAATGGATTACACAATGCTGGTTGATACTCTATGGGTCGTATTTGCGGCCTTGCTGGTGTTCTTTATGAATCTTGGCTTCGCATCAGTCGAGTCAGGTTTTGCCAGATCAAAAAATACAGTCAACATCCTATCGAAGAACTTTATTGTGTTCGCCGTTTCTTCGCTTGGATTCATGCTGCTTGGCTGGGGACTCATGTTCGGCGGTGACAATCCGCTGGTTGGCACACAAAACCTGTTCATTTTGGGTGGTTCCAGTCTTGATTTTTACAAAGACACTTTGACGTCTACTGTACCATTCTGGGGAAAATTCTTCTTCCAGTTGGTTTTCTGCGGTACTGCTGCAACCATTGTATCCGGCGCTGTGGCAGAACGCGTAAAGTATTTGGCTTTTATTGTTTTCTCTTTTATACTGACCCTTATCATTTACCCCATCGTAGGTCACTGGATTTGGGGTGGCGGTTGGCTGTCTAATCTCGGATTCATGGACTTTGCAGGCGATACCGTCGTTCACTCTGTCGGTGGTTGGGCTGCTTTGTCCGGAGCCATTATGCTTGGACCGCGTTATGGTAAGTATGATGAAAACGGAAAACCAAAAGCTATTCCTGGTCATAGCATGTCTCTGGCAGTAATCGGTCTGTTCATTCTGTGGCTTGGATGGTTTGGATTTAATCCCGGCTCTACCATGAGTTTTCAAAACCCGGGTGATGTGGTACACATCGTCATGACCACCAACACTGCCGCTATTGCAGCTGTATTAACTGCTACAGCAACGTCATGGATTTTCATCGGCAAGCCGGATCTCGGCATGACTGTCAACGGCTGTCTGGCAGGTCTGGTGGGCATCACCGGCAGTTGTGCCTATGTAAGTGTTGCAAGTTCGTTAATCATCGGCGCATTGGCAGGTGTAATTGTTGTATTCTCCATACTCTTCTTTGACAGGATAAAAGTTGACGACCCCGTAGGTGCAACATCGGTACACCTGGTCTGTGGTGTTTTTGGCACATTGTGTGTGGGGCTTTTTGCCCAGGAAGGTGTAACCAGCCTTTCCACAGTCAATGGTTTATTCTTTGGCGGCGGCCTGTCATTGCTGGGAGTTGAAATCCTAGGTGTTATTGCTGTTGGTGCGTTTGTATTTATATCATCCACCCTTGTTTGGGTTCTTATTAAACAGACAATTGGTATCCGCGTCAGTCTTGAAGAGGAAATTAAAGGTCTTGATATCGGTGAACATGGCAACTCTGCTTATCCGGACTTTGCTCTGGTAGCTCCCCTTATGACTACAGAAGGTATAAGTGTGGATAAAGCTATAATTACAGGTCCGGTTGAAGTTCCTGTGCCCACACCTGCCATGGTATCTCCTGAAGTGGCAATACCGGTAGTCAGGCAGACGCGGCCGGGGGCAAAGATGACAAAAGTCACTGTCATTACCAATCAGGACAAATTTACACAGCTTCAGACTGCCCTTGACGCAATCGGCATCACTGGCATGACAGTTACCAATGTTCTTGGCTATGGTATCCAGAGAGGGCATACAGAGTACTACCGCGGCGCTCCGGTAAAAACCAGGCTGCTCCCGAAGGTCCAGGTAGATATCGTTGTGTGCAAGATACCTGTCGAAACTGTGGTTGATACTGTGAAGAAATCCCTGTATACGGGCAATATCGGCGACGGAAAGATTTTCATTTACGATGTTGAAAACGTCATAAAAATCAGGACTGGCGAAGAAGGTTACGACGCTCTGCAGGATGAAGAATAAAAAACATGAATAAAGATACAACAAAGAAGCACAGACACGGGGAACTGTCCCCGTGTCTTTCGTTTGTTGAAAAAAGGAAAATTTCCATTGTCTCAGACAGTACTTTCCAATATCACATATGAGACACCGGAACTGTCCCCGTGTCTTACTTAAAATTCACATGAATATTTGTACTCAAAAGCCAGGCTCCGTTCATCAGAATACCTGCGCTGGCCTTTACTTTCAAATGAAAGTCCTATTTTCTCCATTACACGTGCAGACTGCAGATTCCGGCAATCACAGTAAGCAACCAGCTTCTTTACCTTTAACTGTTCAACTGCAAATGACTTGACTGCAAGTGCAGCTTCAGTTGCAAATCCCTTTCCCCAATATTTCTTGTTGATAATCCAGCCCATTTCACCTTCTGTTTTGTCCTCATTCAAACGTATGGACACAGCACCGATGTGTAAAGAATCATAAATGACCGCAAACTCATAAAATGACGGTTCTTCCTTTTGCCACTCCAGACTGACACGTTCCAGGAACCTGCGTGTTTCTTCCAGGCTTCTGTTTGGCAAATGAATCATGTATTTCGTATTTTCTATATCTGAAGCATATTCATGTGCAGTATGAAGGTCCGAAACGCTTAACGGACGCAGTAGCAATCTTTCGGTCTTTAGTTCTATATACATATATCATACTCCCTTTAAACATTATATTTAGCTTACATTACCTCCATTGGACGCCAGCAAAATTTCTCCGTCATCCAATTGCATTCCGCCAACTGGCTTAAAATTATCCCGGTTAAGATTATCCTGACTCATTTTGGTTCACCTGGAGGTTATTAGTAATATATGGTTTGATATTTCCATATTCTCTAAAAAAACATTCCATGTCAACCATTTTTGTTTATACCTACTGAAAATCCGGGCAGACACAGGGCAGTTTTTCTATAAGTTCGTCAGCCGGGAAGGCCATTGATTGTGTTATAATAATAGGATATTATAATAAAAATAAACTATGACAAAGGTGATAATATGACGCTCCAGCAACTTAAATATATTATAAAAATTGTGGAATGCGGGTCAATTACCGAAGCTGCCAAACAACTCTTCATCACCCAGCCCAGTCTGTCCACAGCTGTTAAGGAGCTTGAAAAAGAATTGGGCATTGAAATATTTTACCGCACGGCAAAAGGGATTTCTCTCACCGATGATGGTATTGAATTCCTTTCATATGCCCGTCAGGTCATTGAGCAAACAGAACTTATGGAACAACGGTATATAGGCAAAAAACCTTCAAAAAAACTTTGCTCCATCTCCACCCAGCATTATGCCTTTGCTGTCAATGCTTTTGTTGAGTTGCTGCTGGATTTGGATATCGACGAGTATGAATTTACCCTTCGAGAAACAAGAACATATGAAATTATTGATGATGTCAAAAATTTGCGAAGTGAAATTGGGATCATATATTTAAGCAACTTTAATGAAAAAGTCATAAATAAGATACTGAAGGAAAACCATCTGGTATTCAATCTGCTTTTTGAAGCCGATCCTCACATTTTTATCAGCTCAAATCATCCCCTTGCAGGAAAAAAAGTAGTGACCCTGGAGGACCTTGAAAATTACCCGTTCCTTGCTTTTGAGCAGGGTAACTATAACTCTTTCTACTTTTCAGAAGAAATTTTAAGCACCATTCCCAGAAAGAAAACCATCTACGTGAGTGACCGGGCTACCCTTTTCAACCTGCTGATCGGATTAAATGGTTACACTATCTGTTCAGGTGTTTTAAGCAGGGACCTCAACGGCGATAACATTATTGCGGTGCCGCTTATAACAGATGAGCGGATGCGTATTGGCTGGATTGCAAATGAAAAGGCCCATCTCAGTTCATTGGCGCTTGAATATATCTCGAAGCTGAAAAAGTGGATCAGTGAATACGGATATAATGTAGAGTCACAATAAATGTAATTAAGAGTGAGAATAAATACCTCTGCTTTACATAGCAGAGGTACATTTATGCCACAAGCAGCGTATTTATTGCACCATATACTCTATGGGCAATGTATGGATTATTCAGTATATATAAGTGTATTCCGTCGACCTCATGCGCCATCAAATCGATTATCTGGTCAACAGCGTAGGCAATTCCTGCATCCCTTAAAGCCACCGGATTGTTTCCGTATTTGTCAAGAACAGCAATAAATTTTTTAGGGAGGTTCACCTTGCAAAGGGAAACTATTCTTTCAATCTGTTTTTTATTCACAATGGGCATTATACCCGCTGATATAGGAACATTAATACCTGCAATGGCAGCTCGTTCCCTAAAAGCATAGAAATAATCATTATCAAAAAACAGTTGAGTTATCAGTTGGTTTGCGCCATTATCCACTTTAAGCTTCAGGTTGCGGATATCCTCAACAATTGAAGGGCTTTCATAATGACCTTCCGGATAACAGGCTGCTATTATATTAAAATCCCCGTTTTCTTTTATAAATGAAATTAAATCACTGGCATGTTTAAAATCACCCTTTGGAGTTACCTCAGGATTAATATCTCCTCTCAGTGCCAGAATATTTTCAATGCCGTCTTTTTTCAATTCATCCAGTATTTCAATCACTTCACCCTTTGCAAGATTAATGCAGGGAAGATGGACAACGCTTTCAATGCCATAATTGTTTTTAATGGCCGTGGCTATTTTAAATGTATCAGTGCTGTTTTTGCTTCCGCCTGCACCGTAAGTAACACTGATAAAATCCGGGTTAAGTGCTCTCAGTTCTTTAACCGTATCGAAAATGGCATTGACAGAGTCTGCTCTTTTAGGAGGAAAAATTTCAAAGGAAAACAATTTTTTTGTTCTATATAATTCATGAAGTTTCATACCAACAAGCTCCTTGTGTTTTCTTCGGTCTTTCTTTATCTTGGTCAGTTTAGAAATATATTATCACAGGAATTTAATCATAGGTAATATCAGATACTTATTATCCATCATAGTTTATAACTATGATATGAATTGAGATGAATTCCATCCCGCTGTCTGGGAAAGACATTTCCCTGTCTGACTGCCGGTCTGTCTGTTAAATTTACATAATCTTATCTCTTCAACGTTTATTTTCTTCTCACTGTGTTAATTTCAACATATTTTTTATTTATATAAACCAATTATGTCAATCTTTCATATTATATTGTGAGAATAATAACCAGATATAAAGGAGAATCAGTTGATGGAAAATAAAGCAGATTTGTTAAAAGAACCGGTTGTCGGAACTGTGGAAGCCGGAAATACAATATATAGAGTATTTGTTCAAGATATACCCGGACAACTGGTTGGTGATTACACAGCAACCACCGGTCAGAATCATCCATTGGGACCAGGAAAAAACTTGCTGTTTGGCAATGGTTCGCCAGGTACGTCCTTTAACACGTTTCGTTCATATAATCCAAACAGAAATATTTCCAGTCCGCCCAACAATGATAGTGCAATACTTTACTATTGGGGCCATAACAAAAAAACTGCAATTACCCTTGAAGCAAATGGAGGCTCGTTCATGACTGCAGCTGCATTATTTGCAACAAAGCCGGGAATTGTGCCTCCATTTATCAATAATCACATTTGCATAATGGCAAACAGAATATTCGACATTTGCAGGCAAGAAGTAACTCATACTAAAGAACTAACTATTCAATCATTGGAAAGTGGTGTTTTACTGAATTGTGAGGTCAAGCAGGCACAGTGTTTTGTGTGTCAAATAGATGATGCCGGTAACACAAGTAATACTGTCCAGGTACAGATTGCACTCAAGATTGATTATATAATTAGTGATCAATGCAAAATAGTGCATGAAGTTAAGCCTTTTGTTTTTACCGCTACTGTGCCTTTATCTGTCCCTGAAAATGCTACTGTTAGCTGTATGTTACAGAATCCGATATGTGTAAGCAGGCAACTTGAAAATGGTTTGGTCGAAACAACCGTGCATGCCTTTATCCTAATGCAGTCAATTGGTACCGAACCTATTGTAATACCTTTCGTTGGAAGCTGCCCGGTGGCGCTTTGCCCAACAGTCTCAACGGTAAGCGGAGAACAAGAATCCAACAAAAGCAGTAATGAGAAGAAAACTGATGACAATGCAAGCGATAACAGTGATAACAATGATAGCAATGATAATATTAAATAGCAATAAAGCAGATAGCAATTTTTAGACTGTAATGAAAAATGGAACCTTGGTAATTTATCAAGGTTCCCACTCTTCTATACCTACAAGCTTTCCGTTGTCTTCCCAAAGGCCAAAACCCATCGCCATGCCACGACAACGTAATCGAGCTTATATGATTTTCAGGATATTTTGAAGTGAATAATGGATACCTTCTTCATCATTGCCAAGGGTTACGTACGCAGCACAAGATTTTGCCTCATCACAGGCATTTCCCATAGCAACAGAATTTTTAAACCCTTTAAGCATTTCGATATCATTGTAATCATCGCCGAAAACTACAACCTCGTCATGACTTAACCCACACAGGTTAATCAGTTTTTCAATACCAAGTTTCTTATTTACTTTCTTGTCCACAATCTCTATGCTTCTGAAATCAATCCTGCCGGTTAGGTAAACATTTGCCATTGGTCCGACAATCTTAACCAGTTTATCCCGCAACTCAGGCAATATTTCCCACGGTGAAAAAATAACTATCTTGACAACATGCGAAAGTTCAGCTTTTTCAAAAGGAACACGGATTTTTTCATCTACTCCCCATATCCTGTACTCGCTTTCAGAAAGGCCAAACCGGAAACTGTGTTTTTCATCCTTCATCTGTAATGCCAGGTTAGCGTCAAAATATTGCGTGGTAAGCTCAATACAATCATTTACCACCGCTTCAGGCAAAAAAGCATAGATTTTTTCATTACCGCAACAAATACAACCTCCATTGTAAAATACCCCGCCGTCCTGAAGGATCTCCTCTTCTTCCCCTGTCAGGTTAAGAGACTTAGAAAGCAGCGGAGGCCTCGCAGTTGCGGTAAACACTTTTATCCCAGCATCCCTGCATGCCTTTAGGGCATTTTTCGTTTTTTCCGATATTTTTTTGGCAGATGTAAGCAATGTTCCATCAAGGTCAAAAACCAAAGCCTTAATCAATTTTCTGCTCTCCTTAAATCCATTTATCAGTTTTACAGGAAAATTTATAATATTATACTGGTAATTGACAAGAAATACAATGCCAAATTTGATTATAATTAATTTCAAAACTACGGACTAAGCAAGTTTGCTTATAATAAAAAAACTCCTTCCTGGCATATACTACCGTTAATACCTGCCAGGAAGAAGAGATTTGACTATCAGTTTGGTAATTTATTTATTTGAAAAAAGATTGAGTTAGACCTCAAGTACTCATATTTTCAGTAATACCCTTAAATTCCGGGGCAATACTTTCAAAAACCATGGCTGAAAGCCTTCATTCCTAAGCTTTGCATCAAGGGAATCAGAAAACGGTTCATTATCTTTATCTTTATGCATTATCAATTCATTTGTCTCTTCCTCTGAAAATGTGATTCCCCTGACAACATTATCTTTATTATGGATATTTCCCGGGCAACAATCCTGGCACTTCATGCATCCGATCAAAGCATTATGAGCGTTTGCATCAACCCAATCGGGTAATTCCCTGGGGTCTTCATTCAGTGCCGTAAGACAAACCAGTGCGTTTACAATCCGGCTATCGGGATCAATGGCCTTTGTGGGGCAGGCATTTATACAGGCCTGGCATTTTTCACATATATCCATTCTGCGGGCAGGAAACCAGGGAGCTTCTTCACAGGGGAGGTCAGAGATATATGAAAGAATTCGGATATAGCTGCCGTATTCTTCATTGTAGCAAATATTATTTCGCCCATATCGGCCAAGTCCGCAGTGGACTGCCAGCAGTTTTTGCGGCAGTTTGTCAAAAAACGCAGCCTTGTACCCAAAAGGCTCCAGGTAATCATTTATGTATTGTAAAAATTCATTATCCCTATGGTTTGCATCCAGGTATTGGGGCGGTACAATACATTGAATAGATTCCCCAAGATAATTAACTTCTATCATGACCCTTGGACTGGGTACAATTACGCAAATCAAGGATCGAGGCTTAAAATTGAAATCATCCGGAATTGCCATGTTGTTTCCCAACCAGTCACTGAACGCATGATATTTTTCCGTTTTCAGGGAATCCAATTCACCCTTCAGTTCATAAAAACGCTCAACAGGTACGACGGCACCCTTCCCTCCATTGACGGCAATTTTCTCCAGCAGCCCTCCTATTATTTCTTTCATATAAGACCTCCTTACCTCTGGCATTACCCCAATTCCAGGAATCAAACATAACAATCCAACTTTTTATCGCTGTAGCAGATAACACTTCCATCATCATCAAAAGGATATTTTTTTGCAATGCCACCGAACCATTTGTATTCCGAGCTGCTTCTTGCACCGCCTTCTCCTTTTGTTTCAATAATTTCCTTAATACCGGACCGTAATTTGTCAAACAACGAAATATCGTCATAATCTCTTGCATGGCCATGTAAAATTTTGTCTGCCTTTTCAGTTACCCATGAAATTTTATTAAGGTTATCAAGGAATGTTTTAAGCGGCAGACTTTCATCCAATTGCATCCAAAGATGGTGATTGATACTGTCACCGGTAAACAGGACGCGTTTTTCTCTCAGAAGCAGGCATATACCTCCGGGGGTATGTCCGGGAATCGAAACAACTTCAAGTGTTAACCCGCCCAAATCGATTATGTCGCCGTCATAAATTGCCATAAAAGGGGGCATTTCAAGGTTCTTTTCCCTGCAAAGGTTCTCAAATGCAGGAAAGCTCATATGTCTGGTGGCAACTTCCGTATCAGCAGGATGTAAAAAACAGTCACAATCGAAATAAATGTTGCCGAAAATGTGATCGCAGTGGCCATGGGTGTTTACAACAGTAAGCGGAAGATCGGTGATTCTCCTGACAACTGCATGAACATCAGCAATTCCGTTCATTGTGTCAATGACTACAGCCTTTTCCCTTCCACAAACAAGATACCCTGTCGCTTTACCATCATCATCCATAAGCCATATGCAGTCGTCAAGTTGCTTTACTTTTATTCTGTCTTCCATACAAAACACCTCTTTGATTTTTATTTGAATTTTTATAATAAGTTTTTGCCTTTTGTTCACTTCATTCGGTCCAGCCGTACTGACCTTTAAATTTCACAAATCTGACCATGCCTTCTGTTTTTATTTGAAACCACCGTCTTTTTCCTTCATTACAATCTGCAACTTCTGCAGGTCAGGCGGACCTATAGGAATAACCATCCTGCCGCCGGGAGCAAGCTGTTTGATTAACTCATCCGGCAAAACACGCGCCGCAGCTGTCACCATAATTCTGTCAAAAGGAGCATTTTCCGGCCAGCCTTAGCTTCCATCCCCTACTTTATAGCAGATATTTGAGAAGCCCAATGCGTCCAGCCTCTTTCTGGCATTTTCAGATAATTCTGCTATTCTTTCCACAGTATATACCTTTGCTGACATCCTGGCAAGAATAGCTGTCTGAAATCCTGAACCCGTTCCTATCTCCAGTACCTTGCTGTCTTTTTCCGGTGCCAGAAGGCGTGTCATATCCAGCACTAGGCTGGGCTGTGAAATTGTCTGTCCGAAGCCAATGGGTAAAGGCTGGTCCAGGTCTGCATATTTTTTCATGTCATTATCGACAAAAAATGAACGGTCCATTGAATGCAAGCTGTATTATTTAGTTGCATACTATATTATCCTTTTGAACAGCCATGGTATTTACAGATACTTGATTCATTTTTCCTTGCATATAATACTTTCTTCTATAAATTTCACAAAGGCGTTTGCCTGCTCCACCAGCAAAGGATAACTTATATTCAGCGCCAGTCTGCCATTACTGTCAAGTTGCTGCATAACATTAGGCACAACCAGCCGTGGCGCGTTCATGACATCCATATTCAGCAAGCTGATAAGCGTGACAAGATGGTCCTGGGCCGGTATTGTCCCGGCTGTAGACGGCGTGACGCCGCTTATGGCGGCAGGTTTTCCTGCAAGAACCTGCGGTTCTGTTTTGCTGACAGGGCGTGACAACCAGTCAATGAGGTTTTTCAACACGCCGGGGAAAAAGTGGTTGTATTCAGGTGTAAAGAACCAGATACCGTCTGCTGATTTTACTTCCTCACGAACCCTCTTCACAGCTTCAGGAGCCGGATACTCAATGTCTTCATTCATCATGGGAACGTCTTCATAATCAAGTATGGAAAACTCCACCCGGTCACCAAGGATTTCTTTCGCAGCTAAAGCCAGCTGCCGGTTATAGGATTCTTTTCGCAGGGAACCAACAATAGCCAGGATTTTTATTTTCTTCATTCAGAGAACCCCTTTCCCAAAGAAAGCTTCTTAATAACATGTATGCCATTCCGTTTAGTATTTGATACATGGTGGTATAATACTCACAGATTATTAAGGAGGTTAACCATGAGCAAAGCAATTGATTTATCAAAAAGCGTATTCGAAATATGCAAAGAGTATCCTGAAGTTGTGGACATAATGAAAAATTTAGGCTTTGACAGTATCACCAGTCCGGGCATGCTTCAGACCGCGGGCAGAATAATGACTATCCCAAAAGGTGCCGCCATGAAGAAAATATCCGTGGAAAAAATCAGGGAGGTATTTGCGGCACATGGCTTTGAACTAAAGGAATAGTGACTAATCTGTCTTCACTCCTGCCAAAGCAGCCTGTTTCCTTACATAATCCGCTGCCATCCTGTAACTTTCAAAGTCAGGCAAATGTTCAACAAACAGTGTTGTATCAGGTCCGAGGGACTCGCATAGCCTGGCCACCTTCTGGTAATTTATTACCCCTTTTCCCGGCATGGTTTCACGGATAACTGTTGTATAGGCATGTTCCATGATTACATCTTTACCATGAATGCTTTTTATATATGGGCCAAGCTTTGTGAAACATTCCTCGATAAACTCGTCACAAAACAGATATCTTCTGGGACAGTTGATCATATTGACAAAATCCAGGTGAACCCCGAAAGCTTTTCTGTCAACATCCCTTATTAACTGAAGGTATTCATCCGGAGAATCAGGTACCATCCAGGGCATAGTCTCAATTGTGTAAAAAGTCCTCTTTGGTTTCACGGAATCAATAATTTCTCTTATGGAATCAACAATCAGGGCATAGGTATCCTTTGTATAGTTCTCCTTGTAGAAACCGTCCCAGATTTCACCCTGGCCTCCTGTTACGTTTACGCAACAATTGGCGCCCAACTCGTCCGCCAGTTCAAGCTGTTTTTTGCAGTATTCCATGGCAACCTTTCTTTCATTATCATCAGGGGAAATGACATTTTTCCATACGCCAACTTCTCCGATTACCAGGTCATGTTCCCTGGCACATTTAATGTAAGCCTTTCTCTCTTCACTGCCTGCCCGGTAGTCCACCGGAGCCAGAACCGCCCTGTACCCCAGTTCGCTCACCAGTTTGTACCATTCATCCGGATTACTGTAAGGTTTTTCTATACCGCCACCTATTCTCATACCTCTCTCCTCTTTATTCTAAATTATTTGACTTAAATCGTCGCGTATTTAAAGCATATTTTCAACTGCCTTTTTACACTTACCAGCCGCTCCTATGCCAGATTACCGCCGGGTCAATATTCTTTAAATCCCTGGAACATGTTTTTGCCATTACGCCGGCCAGTTCTTCCGTCATTTTTATGATTTGATCCCTTACTCCTTCAAAACCGTTCTTTTTTAACGGCTCCATAAGGAACCGGCCCACGGAAACCGCATCAGCACCCAGCGCCAGGGCTTTGAACACATCCATTCCGCTCATAATACCGCAATCGACGAAAACAGGAATGCTACGGTTGATAACTTTTGCTATCCTGGGCAATATGAAAAGCGGAGGAACGGCATACTTCATAATGCCATGGTGATGAGAAACAACAATTCCCTTAGCTCCGGCTTCCAAAGCCTTACAGGCATCCTGCTCGCTGAGAACGCCTTTGATAATGAAAGGCAGTTTTGTGGATTTTATAAACTCTTTTAGTTCTGCCAGGGATTTGGGTTTTATCCTTTCTCCTAAAACCACATCATATTTGCCATTGGACCCAAAAGCATGGTCTACGTCCATGCCTACAGCCAGGACCCCGCATCTTTCCGCGTGTTCAATTTTCCGGAATATACGGTCATTATCGTCATATGGCTTAATTATACATATAGTGCGGGCACCGGTTGCCGTTATGGCTTCCAGTTCCGCTTCCTCGCACATGCCAACCCAGTGGACGGCATTTGCCGCACGAACACCCCTGGCCATTTCAACCATTCCGTTTTCCCTGGTATTATTTAAATGTGACAAGGCTGCTGTCATGACAGGAGTATTGAATGTTTCACCATAAAGTTCGAGTTTTGTTGAAGGCAAAACCGCATCTATATGCCTCATTTCAATCAACAATGAATCAAAGTAATCTCTTGTGATCTGGTCTGAATCCCACGGTTTGACGTATTCCATAAATTTTCCACTCCTTAACGTTAATGTATTATTAATTCTATAGGATAAACCATTTTTCCTTGTTTATCAGCGAAATATTGTGAAATTTTAGTATCACAGGAAAGGACATGCTCCGGATTGGCAAATGTAGGCGGGAATGCCAGCCAATCTCTTTTATTAGTTCTATTGATTATATAAAAGCGGCAATTACAGCTAAAACTATCGACGGAAGCATATTGGCAACTTTTATTTTTTTACCCCAAACAAGATTCATTCCGATACAAAAAATAAGAATGGAACCGATAAGTGATAGGTAGCTCATTGCCAAATCCGTCATTATGGGCTTTAGCAGCGATGCAAGAATTGTTATCAACCCTTCGAACACTAGAACCGGGAGGGCAGAAAAAATGCAACCTTTGCCAAGAGAGCTTGTCATTACCATAATGATGATGAAGTCCAGTATTGTTTTGGTCGCTAGTATCGACCAGTTGCCGGCAATTCCGTCCTGAATGGCGCCGACAACCGCCATAGCTCCGATACAAACTGTCAATGACGATGTTACAAAGGCATTCACAAACTTATTGTCTTGTGAGTTTCCAGTTTTATGCTTCAGCCATTCGCCAAATTTTTCAAAAGAATGTTCAATATCCACAATCTCGCCAATCAAAGTGCCGATAGCAAGGCAGAGAGTTACAAGCATTGCCTGGCCGCTGCTGATTACCCCTCTGTTTATGGTAAGCATTCCTTCCATGGCTCCGGCTATCCCTATAAATATAACACTGATTCCACAAGTCATTTTTAAAGCTTCCTGGTGACGGTCCTTCAGCAGTTTGCCAAAAAGTATACCTGAAAAGCCGCCAATTATTATACCTGCCGTATTGATTATTGTCCCTAATCCAAACATCTGCCACCTCATAATCTGAAATTAACCTTTGAAGGTTCTTACATCTTTTTCCTTAGAAGCTAACCATATATTCTTTATTATAACTGGAATAATGTTCAATAGCTAATTTTTGGGCATAAAAAATCATAAAATTTATCCTGCTTGTTCCAGTGCATCATTCAATTTTTTTAATTAATATTTAGTATTCAAACAATGGGTAACAGGAGTAAAGTCAAGTAAAAGAACTATCATGTTAGTATCCCGTTGAAGGATAACGGGTACTGTGGTACAATCAGCCCAGGTAAAAACTGATTGCAAGGTGACAATATTGAAACAGGATAGACAGTATCCAAAAGTCAGAATAACCGCAAAAGCGGAACGCAGTGTAAAAAACGGACATCCATGGGTATACGGTGAAGAAATTCGCAGTGCAGAAGGAGTACTTCAGAATGGCGGGCTGGTAGATGTATTTGCCGGAAACGCCTATATGGGCACAGGCTTTTACAATAGCGCCAGCAAGATCACCATTCGCCTTATTTCGCGAAACGCCAACGATGTATTTGATGCCCGGTTTTGGCGCCGGCGTGTGGAATATGCCGTGCTTTACCGTAAAACTGTCATGCCAGGCAGCGATTTTACCTGTTGCCGTCTGATTCACGGTGAAGCTGACCAGATGCCTGGGCTGACAGTGGACCGTTACGGGAATATTCTGTCTGTTCAGATTACATGCCTTGGTATGGAACTTGTCAAAGATACTGTTTACCGAGCCCTTTGGGATGTACTTACTGAAATGGGCGAAACCATTACAGGCATCTATGAACGAAATGACATTGAATTGCGTGTACGGGAAGGGTTACCGGTGTATAAAGGTTGGTACCTGTTTGATGACAAACCTGTGCCCGATTCTGCTATAGTAGAAATATGCGAAAACGGTGTAAGATACCTGGTAGATGTGGAAAATGGGCAAAAAACCGGCTTTTTCCTGGACCAGAAATATAACCGCGCTGCTGTGGCACGAATTGCCAGAGGAAAACGGGTGCTGGACTGCTTTACCCATACAGGCTCCTTTGGCCTTAATGCGGCATTGGGGGGAGCTGAACATGTCACCTGTGTGGATGTCTCTCAATCAGCCATAGAAATGGCAAAAGCCAACGCTGTACGTAATAAATTGGATGAAAAGATGGATTTTTTGTGTGAAGATGTGTTTGACTTGCTGACAAATCTGGCTGAAAAGAAACGCAGTGACTATGACTTTATCATTCTTGACCCGCCGGCCTTTACCAAGTCCCGCAAGACAGTAAAAGATGCCTTCCGCGGGTATAAGGAAATTAACCTTAAGGCCATGAAACTACTGCCTCGCGGAGGATACCTGGCTACCTGCAGCTGCAGCCATTTCATTACGGATGATTTGTTCCGGAAGGTACTGGCGGACGCTGCAAAGGATGCTGCCGTATCCTTAAGGCAGATTGAAGCCCGGCAGCAGGCTCCGGACCACCCCATCCTTTGGAATGTTCCCGAAACAGACTACCTTAAGTTTTATATATTCCAGGTTGTATAAACCAGACAGGGGCAAGACAATGTTTTTTCTTGTCTTGCCCCTGTTTTATTGTTTATTTGCTAATTAGAATTTTATTACTTTCGGTGGTTCAGTAAATGAATAGAAGGTTGCCGTTGCATCCTCAAAATAGAGGACTTCTGTATTATCATCTTCCGCCGAATACATACCTTTAAGCTGCGGATAGTTGTCAAGCATATGCTTTTTGGCTTCCACTCTGTCATCCCTTATGAGCTTACCTTCCACCCTAAGCCATTTACCGCCGTCACAAGCACAAATTTCAGCTTTTGGATTTGCCTGGAGCTGCTTTGAAACATTTTTTATTTTGCCTGTCTGAATATACAGCTTTCCTTCAAAAATGTCCACTGTGCCAAAAGGTCTGACTCTTGGCTGGTCACCTTCCACAGTAGCTAAGTAATAAGTACCGCATTTCTTTAGAAAATCATATACTTCTTGCATCTTATGTACCTCCTGTTTCTTTATTATTTATAAATAATAACTATATTCCTGAATATTTTGAGAGAAACACAAACATCTGCTGATTTACAATGAAAGAAACGATAAACAATCAACTGAATAATATCATAACATTCAACTTTTGTATACTGTTCATCTTATCCCTGGATTTTACTATCTCTGGACTTTGCAACCCTACATCTCATTCTCCAGTATTTTCAATCCTTCATATATATCATGCCCCAGCAATTCCTGGGTTTTGGCAAAGTCATATCTTTCATGTAGCTTATCAAGAACCCTAAGTAAGGCCTTTTTCCCGTATTTTCTTATGAACATGGCCTGTGCCTTGGCTGCAGCAGCTCCATCATTGTCCGGGGTATAAAATCCCTTTTTACAGTCATCAAGTTCTGAACATTCATAACATCCATCAATATTTTTCTCATTGCAGCAAACCGCGTTGGGACATCTCTTGTCCTCAAAAATTGTCGCAAAGGAACATACATTATATATTGTCCTGCAGGACCCACACCATTCACCCAGGAAACAGTGATTACAGGAAAGGCCACAATAAGCCACGGGGTCCACACCTTTACGGGCATTTTTGCACAACTTGTTCTTTATCCGGCGCATTGCCTCGACATGCATGATCCAGTGCCTGCTGAACGGCATTTTGATCAAGCCGCGTATATCCTTATTGCACCAGTAATCAATAAGCCAGAAAGCATTTTTGTCCTGACTGACGCAACCGGATTCTGCAAGTCTTTTCTTGTCATCATCTGAAAAGCTTTTCGTCATCTGTGAGTATTCCAGATCAGAGAGAATTGAGTTAGTAGAAAGCATAACTTCCCGGGCATATTCATATAAAGCTTTTACACTGAGTTTTCTTGAAAATTCAACAATTTCTTGTCCCTTTAGTTCATTACCGGTGGTAATGATTGGTGAGCCAATTTTTTTCTGGTAATCACCGGTCATAAATACCTGCTTGTCTCCTGAAATTAATGTATGAGCTACAATATCCTCGATTCTGAAGATATGCCAGATGGAATATGCGAGTGTCTTGCTGTGATAACCCTTCGCATTTGGGAAAGGCATCTGGTAAAATGCCTCGGCAGGATATCCGTTCACAATCTGTGTAATCTGTAAAAACATGTCCTCACGGAGTTTAAATAACAGTTCTATCCCGGCTCTGTACGTAGTTTCTTTACCTATAAGAACCTGCATCTGTTTATTCATTTCCGACCATTCTTTATCCACCACATTTAACCTCCCTTTTGCTTTTCATAAAAACAGTGCTATATACTTTAATGCTCAGTCTGTGATTCAGAAGTTTATTTACAAAACAATACCCATATTATACCATATCATATAAAAAGAACAAGTGTTCTTTTTGTTATATACGCAAAAATTTTACTGCGTGTGTGACAAACTTATAAGTTAAAATATATTAGTATTGGTTAGCATCAGAACAATTGTACTGCGTATAATATAAAGCAACAGATGATTGTCATAATAATTCAGTAAAAAAATATTACCCTGGCCAATTAACTAGAAAATATTCCACTGTATAAATTTCCTCTATGTCGACAAACTGTTATCAAAAATATATAACAGAAAGAGGTTCAGGGTATGAACGTAGGATGCGCAATTGCCCTTGTTTTATTTCCCCTCGCCATGCTTGTAGCCATAATTGGTGCCATAGTTGAATCATCCAAGAAGAGAAAAAGACAGAAGCAGGAACTGATATCTTCAGGTGCAACGCTTTATGTAGAGCTGCCTCATACTGCAGGTTTGCCAATAGCTGAAAATGTTTTGTGTAAAATATACTCTTTACCTGACAGGATTGAAATCAAAGGCGGCGGTACACAGTTTACCCTGAGCAAGAGTAAACTGACCGACGTTTCCATAATAACAGACAAAGAAATTCAAAAACAAGTTGTCTCGAGTGTTGGCGGCGCCGTGGCCGGCGGGTTGCTGTTTGGACCTGTCGGCGCCATAATCGGCGGTAGGGCAAAAACGCGAACAGCAACCCATGTACGGTATTATTTAATCTTCAGCTACGAAAAAGATGGATCGGTCGATTACATCGCTTTTGAAGCAACACAGTCCCTTTCCAAGGCAAGTAAATTCGCCAGGGAATTTCACACCGGAGGAAGCGGAACAGGGAAAAAGATAGAGCTATAATAGGCTATGTTCATTAAAAGCCTTATCTCTTCATGTTGATTATTTCCCCAAAGGATTACTTCATTGGTTGTAAAATCAATATGAAATAATTGGAATCTGAGCTTTTATTCACCATCATAATATCCAACCTGATCTTTTATTTTATATAGTTGGTTTATGTTTTTCCCCCAAATACCAACTTTCCCGGAATCGGGATAAAACGCAACGTCAATATCATTATAAGTGTCAAAATCCAAGTATACGAGTGTTTCCGTATCCGAAATATTTGTTAATTTATGGGCTCCATTCTCATTGGCAGGGAAAAAAATATAATCTCCTGCGGTCACAGTTTTCTCTCCATCCGGTGTTTTAAGTAAGCCTTTTCCACTTAAAATATAAAAAACTTCTTCACTTTTCATATGATAATGATACGGATATGCCGTTTTTTTCGGGGGGAACTTCATATAATGATACTCTGCATTGACCGCCATTTCTGATTGGCACTAACTCACGTTTAAAGTATTCATAGCTTTCATGCTCTTTTTTATGTATCGGTTGGACATCCAATGCTCTGCTAATAATAGTTTTTTCCATATTATTCTTCCTCCAAAACAAGGGACTGGTATTACAAGCAATGCAATTTCACAAGTTTCACCAGTTATTTAGCGAATAAAATTCGTAAATATGGTTTTCTCCTTCTCAGGTATTCCGAATTTTTCTTTACCGAGAGCTATACTTTTTATAAGGAAAGACATATTACGTGCAAGTGTCCGCATACCCTGCAGTCCCTCGATGTCCTGTTCTGCTTCGCCCGGTTTGTTTCCGTGTACGCTGTTCCAATACTGGCCCGAAGCGATAGGCATTCCGGAGATACCGAAGAATTTATTCAGTTCGTCATAGGTAGAAGAAAGTCCGCCACGCCGGCCAACAACTACGCTTGCTCCAACCTTCATGGTTTTATTGAATAATGTTGAATAGAACAGCCGCTGCAGGAAGGAAGCAATAGTGCCGTTAGCCATTGCATAGTAGACCGGGCTTCCTATAACAAGACCATCAGCTTCCTCAAATTTTACTGCTACCTCATTCACAATATCATCAAACACACATTTCCCGTGTTTCTTGCAATGATGACAAGCTATGCAGCCACGAATTTCCTTATTGCCTATATGAATAATTTCAGTCTCAATTCCTTCCTCATGAAACACTTTAACCATCTCATTCAGCGCAATAAATGTGTTTCCATTTTCCTTGGGACTTCCGTTTATAAGCAATACCTTCATTCCATTTTCCTCCTTATCATTTAACTTATTGCTTACCAACATTACAATGCAAGTATAACATCAGGCAGTTACTTCCGGTCAAGAGCAAATTAATATTCAGTATTTTATTCCTGAGCTTTTTACAGTATCAGATACGAGTACTTGTATATTCAGAAAAGTACGCAGGGAAGCATATAGTCGCAGCAACCCAGCCCTCCGGAGCATAATATTATATACCTGTTTACATTTCCCCTGATGTCGGTCCAAATCTTAACTCCATTAACCGGCACATAGTTTTCCAGGTATATATCCTCCTATTAAAAGCGTCCGCTTTAGGATTACTATATTCATATGTACATCGTCTGTTTCCTGAGTTTTATTTTCGAGCAAAATACTCTTCCCTGAGCAAGCTGTATATACATGCGTCAGCAATTCCCTGATTGTTATAATCGGCCTGGCGAAGCGTACCCTCGTATTTTAAACCACATTTCTTCATAACACTGCCTGAACGGGGATTATTAGGATCATGCTGAGCTTCAATACGGTTAACTTCCACCTCTTCAAACAGAAATGGAATAATGGCGCTGAATGCCTCACTGACAATTCCCTGATGCCACCATTTACTACCGATACAATAGCCGATATTCACTTTTTCCAGCTTTTCATTCATATCAACAACACCGATAGCTCCTATGGGTTCGCCTATACTTTTTAATTCTATTGCCCAATGATAATAAGCAGGGTCTTCATAAGATATAATCCATTCATTCAAAACTTTTTCTGTTACAGATATATCTTTGTGGGTTGGCCAACGGAGAAATTTAGTAACAGCTTCATCTGATGTCCAATTCTTGTATGCGTAACTGATATCATCGTTGTTAAACTTTCGCAGAATCAACCGTTCTGTTTCAATTGTCTTTGTTCCCATATGTTTCATGAAAATCCCTCCATATTCTCAGGTGTATAAATTGATTTTAGAAATGGGCAGATTAAATCTACATAAATAGCTGGCCATGCCATACCGAATAGAGAACCCTTTTTATATTTACTTATTTCATGGCTTTCTCCCCATATATAATTGAAAAATATAGTCTACTTTATGACAGCCACCATACCTTAATATAACTTCCTTTATTCCCTCATACAAGGATACCCTCAGGTCAACCGGTAAACTTCTATGGTCTGAAAAGGTATCAAGAAGCTCTATATATTCGTCTGCACTGTATGTCAGCGATGCATCGTATAACTTTATAGTAACATCTCTAAATCCATACTGCTCTAAACTATCGAATCGAAATCCTTTATAGATTCCTGATGGCTTCAGAAATTCATCCTTGGATTTTCTAACCGGTCTTTCTTTTGTAATGTAATAGCTATAATAGCATTTTTCATATACCTTTTGGATTTCCTCATAGGTTTCTTCACCTTCGGCTGGGACAGAGTTGTTCCGAAACAGTGCAAATACCCCGCCACTCTTTAAAAGGCGGAAAACCTTGGGACATCCTATCTCCGCGTCCACCCAATGGAAAGCAGATGCAGCGTATATTAAGTCATATTCTGTATCATCCAGCGAAACATCCTCGAAAGTGGATGTGATTACATTAAAGTTTTTGTATTTTTTGAATTTCTCCAATAGAAATTCTGTCATATTCTTACTCATCTCTACAGCAGTTACAGCATACCCTGACTCAAGAAAGGGTTCGGTTGCTTTCCCTGTCCCTGCTCCTATCTCAAGGGCTTTTTTGCCTTTCCCGGGCCCTGAATATTGAAAAATATCTGCAATAAGCTCATTCGGGTATTCCCACCGCACCTTATCATATTTTGCAACAACCTCATCAAAGATTATCCTATTACTACGCTCCCATCCTGTTACTTTATTGGCACACATGTTAATCTCCTTTCATAAAAATTACCTTAGTACTTATTAACATTTAAATCATGATATACATTTTATATCATCTGTTTACTTTAACCTGCTTTGCGCCTGATGCCACTCATATATACCTGTCCTAAGCATTATTTCTGCCCCTTCCAAGATATCCCAGATAAATTGACTTAATTTTACTGAATAATTCTTTATATGTAAAGGAATTTGTGTAAAATTATAGAATAAAAAAAAACCGCCATTGGCGGTAACATGTTAAATGGTCAATGCCCTTATTGTCTGTAAACCGTCAGTATACTTAAACTATTATCAATTTCTACAACAAAATTGCCATTTAGAAATTTTACCTGGTCTCCATCCAAGTAGGCAACAAAATGGTTTGAAGTTGCATATTTCCCATTCCACCGCGCATCCCAGATATTTAGACTGAACAGTGGATAATTACCTTTAAGGCAAATTTTTCCCCTATTAAGAGCAGCAGTAACTATTCTCTCTGTTTCCTGATTATAGGTTGTTAGTTTCATTTCCATTTCAGGATCGATTGCTACTTCATAAGGCATGGCAATAACATCATCCAGTATTTCATCTGAAAACGGTCTGTCAGAGAAATTTGAATAGATGAAAGAAGAACATTTTTTAATGCAAAGTAAAAATACTGCGCCGATGGTATAAGAAATAACTCGAATTGGAAAATAATTACCAACGGCAATTATCTCATCAATCATTTGCAAAAGCCTTAGCCTGCCCTTTTCCGGGGCAATCTGCATCAATACAAGCAACTCAATATACTTAGCCGTTCCTTCATTTTGCTCGACTCTTGCCTCGTAATCATACTGTTTGGGAAAACGTTCTTTTCGAAGTTTCCTTAAACTCAGCAACTCCAGAAATTTGTTTTCATTCCCGTCAAGAAGAATGTCCCGCATCAGTTTTGCTTCCTGCAACTTCACAGATAAATTTTCCATTGAGTACTGATACTCAAGCAATGCGCGTCTTTCATCCAGAATGCATTTTTCCCCGGATTCGTTTTGATAGGCATGAAACATTTCATGGACGATTGATGCTGTAAACATATCAATGTCGGTTGGCTTCTCTGTGAGCTTCCATATTGCAATGTTTTCTCCGTTGTACAAAATGGATGTGTTGGCGTGAAACTCATCTGTCTTTTCTATATACCTACCGTCAAAGTAACACTCTGTCTCATTGAATAAAGCAAATCGAAACGGATGAAAGCCCTCCCACAAAGCACTAAAATTTATAGCATCAATACGTTCCTTGACTCTGTTATACTCTTCCTGAAGATTCACTTATAAATCCCCCTTTCAATGTGATTGTATTATAAGTAATCTCAATATCATGCTCATATGCCTTTAGCCAGAGGTTCAAATATTCTAAAATTCATCTGATATCGTCTCGCTTACTATTTACGTTTACTTATAGTTTGGTTAAACACACCATACTAGTACAAACTCCACTTCATTAACTTTTCCCTTGATATAAAACCAATCAATACTTTCAGCTTATCCCTGATGGCATCCGGCTCAAGCATGAATACTGTCAGCCTGAAATGTCCTTCCAGGACTATAATTTCTTCATAGTCGGATATAAGAATAATCGGCGGAAATGTGCAACCGTCGGATAAGGCTCTTGCTCCAGCCAAAAACCCGTCATTGCTTACACCGTATATTTCCACGCCTTGCTTGATGTTCACCGCCGCATCCTTAGCCAGTCTTGAACCACCTGATAGCTCAACCCAGTAATCATAATTGATATACTTGACTTTCTCCAGTTCGCTTATCGTCATGGCCGCCCAGACCCAACGCACATCCCCGGGGAAACCCTCGAATATCTTCCTGTCTTCTCCGTAGCCCCTGAACCTGGCTAATACCTTTTTTCTCAAAATATTCTCTTCATCCGAGCTAATATCAGGTTCAAGTATGATGGATTCCTGCACTCCCAGATCGGTTATGATCCCTGATATCTCGTTATGATACCGGTCCGACCTGATCTCGGTCTGTAAAAATAGTGCAATCATCTCATCTTCAGAGGATTCTCGTATAACTTCCATGTGATGATACCCCTTGTTCGTTTTGTCCCCTAATGAAGGAGAAATTTGTATGAAAACATATTATATGACCATAAATCCCCATTGTACTCCGAATTTATCAATAAACTGAACAGCGAGTGGACTATATGGCAGTTCTTCCAATGGATCAATAGTTATACTTCCTTCTTTCATTATGTCATAACAAGAAAGTAAATCAGCTTTATTTTTAAACGTTACAATAAGATGAACCGCAGTATCGAAGGTCTTTGTAACCTCGCTGATAGTCATAAGTTTCTCTTCTCGCCTCCTTTCGGGAATCATTGTAATGGACGACACGACGTCAAAGTCAACAGTTTTGATAAGTTTTCTCTAAATTACCTTGATATTCGAGTTATTGATTCAACATAGGCTGAGTTGATGCGGTTGATGTTACAGTTTTTCATTTCATTTTCGGCATCATATGTGTCTTATTTTTTCTCACCGGCAAATTGATATTAAATTTAATGGCAAATAATCTTATAGCAAAAATGAGCAAACAACAAGTATACAAAGAAATGATATCTGAAAAATATTGGCGAATCAAACAATAAAAGAGGCCTCCTATAATAGATGCTATGGCATAGATTTCTTTCCTTAAGACAAAAGGAACATCTTTCACTAAAATATCTCTTGCGATTCCGCCACCAACTCCAGTACACATGCCCATAAAGACTATGGCAAATATCCCGTCCGCTTCATGAAGTATAGCAGTTCTACACCCTACGGCTGTAAATACTCCAAGGCCAAGTGCATCAGAAATAGTAACAAGCTTTTCAAGCCTATTGAACTTTTCATCATAAAAGAAAAATAAGACAAATGCAGTAATTATACTGATAATACATGCAGTTGGGTTTATAAATGCTGTCGGAGGAGTATTTCCCAATAATATGTCTCGAAACACTCCACCTCCTACCGCTGTGGTGCAAGCTAAGAAGATTACTCCAAACAAATCAAGCTTTTTTCGGATACCGGTTAAAGCTCCTGAAATAGCAAAGGCAATAGTACCGATAATTTCAAAGGAATATAATAAAAACATGATTTTCTCCCCCAAAGAAGACCTGACAAAACAAAGCTTTTGTATTCACATTTCTTAAATAAACCTATATTCACTAATCTATATAACCATACTAACTTATTATTCAAATCATCAATTTGCAAAGCATTAGTATTATATCATAATATGTCGAAATAGCGAGTATTCATCCATTTCAATAACATTTCATTGCTATTGCCGGGATACCTTATATTCCCATACTTATATCATAATAAAAACACCCTTCGATATGTTCCAACAAACACATATCAAAGGGCAAAATATTCCGGTTTATACATTATATAATCTTTCAAACCTGGCATTTTTACTATTTAAAAGCCTTCTTATATCGGCATCAAGCAAATTGTGTAAACCATTTCAGGAACCATCTGTTCAAGGAAACATGTCGGCATCTCAGTTCTCCATGTCATCTTCATTATCAATACTCTTATCAATGACATAGCGGAGTATTTTCTTTGAAGTATTCTTAATGAATTCCTCTTCGCGGATCTTCACCTTTCTGATGGTTTTATGCGGTGCCATTCTGCTGTTGACCTTCTTTATTTCTTTATTAAAGTATGCCTTGATAGCCTCCGCGCCTTCGATACCTTTTAATTTGAGTGATTCGTAATCCGGGAATATTTCGGCAACGATAACTTCCTTATTATTCTGGTTCTTTGTTTCTCCAGCATAAACAACGACTTCTGAAACGCCTTCTATCCTCTGTACCTCCTGTTCTATCTCCTCAGGATATACATTCTTACCATTACTCAATATAATGATATTCTTCCGTCTGCCGGTAATATATAACCAGCCTTCATCGTCAAGCTTTCCATAATCTCCGGTCATGAAGTAACCCTCTTCATCAAATGCTGCAGCAGTAGCCTCAGGATTTTTATAATAACCAAGCATAACATTGGGTCCCTTTACGCAGATCTCGCCCTCTCCGTTTTCATTAGGGTCTTTGATCTTAATCTCCTCACCTATGATAGGAATCCCGACACTCCCTTTTTTCTGATATTTGTTTCTGTTACACGTAACCAAAGGTGAACACTCGGTTATTCCATATCCGTTAAGAATAGTTATACCTATGGCATCAAACATGTCAATAATATCCTGGTTTATAGCTGCACCGCCCGAAATGATCATCTCAAGTTTTCCGCCGAAATTTTCCAGTATGCTCTTAAAGAATACACGCCGTAAATCTATACCTATTTTTCTTAAGAAATTGCTGACCTTTATCATGCGCTTCAGCATATCAGCCTTTCCGCTTTTCTGAGCGGTGGCCCATATCCTTTTATACATAGTTTCAACGAACAAAGGTACCAGGACCAGATGACTTGGTTGCTGCTCTTTTACTTCATTCATGAAATATTTCAGTCCACTGTTTATAAAGGTAGTGCAGCCCTGTGCAAAATGTCCGACAAAAACCACCGTAGAACAATATGTATGATGAGGTGGAAGGACTGCCATTGTTTTAGGTGTTATTGCAAAGAGATACATACCCTGTGTCATGTCAGAGGCAATATTTTTCTGAGAAAGCATAACACCTTTGCCTTTGCCTGTTGTACCTGATGTGAATACGATGGTTGCAAGCCTTTCAGGATCAATTTCATAGTCATAATATGAATTATCGCCGTTTTCAAACTTTACCTTACCCTTTTCAACCAGGTCCGAGAGTTTGAGGGCTGACTCCATTTTTGGCTCACTCATACATATATAGGTCTTTAATGTGGGAACGTTGTCACCTATCTGCATAATTTTTTCTTCGACAGTAGTGCTGTAGACAATATATTCACACTCCGCAAAATCGAGTATCCCTTTTAATTCATCAAGAGGCATATCCTTGTCTATCGGGACCACGACCGCTCCAATGGCTATCAGCGCAAAATAACTACAGATCCAGTTATACGACGTTTCGCCTACAATGGCAACTTTTTTATCGGTACAACCCAAAGATATCAGCTCTGTACCAATATTCCGTACATAATCACGTACTTCTTTGAAGGTTATATCTACAGTTTTTGTATCATGGGGATCTTCTTTATAGGAATATGCTATTCTATCAGGATATTTCCTGGCAACATTTTCAACCATTACCCGGAAATTTTCAAATACAGTGGTCTCGTACAGTGGATACTTTACATCATATTTCATTCTTTTGGATACTCCTTACATCTATTTATTGATAATTATTTAAACATATTTTTTTTAATGATAACTTAAACATAAGATAATTTCAATATCAGGAAAAACTTTCGTCATTAAACAGGAGAACCATCCAAATGGTTGCTAAATGTTTAGAAATGCTCCGGCTGCAAAACAGTCTATTCCTCATAAAATGGAAGACCCGCTGACTTCCTCCATTTGTGGACATGGCAAACTTGTTGACACCGGGAAGGGATATAAGATTTGCCAGGCATGTTATAAGGCAGACATTATGTGTTGTTATTGTCGTAGTTATAATCTTATAGAGGATCCTTTGCGCCCGGGTCTGCTTTATTGTACCAGATGTTGTAAGTGGAGTAAACCATAATGGTAATAAATGCTTAGTGTAAAATTGTTTTAGGTTAAAAAAACAAGAGACCCCTCTTTTTTGGTAAAATATTGATCAACGAAAAACAAACAAAATACCAAGGAGGAGTCTCTTATGAGTAATATTATATAT